>AXCI01003175.1_pt1 | contig 135411 bp, 159 predicted proteins | sample 182571 | NCBI WGS metagenome assembly AXCI01 (sample SAMN02359225, study PRJNA218796) | groundwater metagenome | isolation source: Mt. Simon Sandstone pore water sample D5872 at 1.8km depth, Illinois-Basin... | place: USA: Decatur, Illinois | collected 2009-05 | reverse complement strand
GCGATAAAACCATGTGCATACACCAGGATAGTTGAGCAGAGTGGAGAGCAGCTTGACATGGAATACTTAACGATCACTTAAGCATTCATTAATTGGCGAGGCTCCGGCACGTTTGGCTAATATCTTCTGCCTGCTGATATACGTCCGTTGCTACGCCAAGCAACCCCAGCACGCTGTGAAATAAGTTATCGTGGGAAGCGGCTTGATCAGAGACTTGGCGTAAGCACTCCGTATCGAGTCCTCGCTGCTTTGAAAATGAGTTGGAAAGCCACCAAACCATAGGCACATGGGTCTGTTCATCGGGAGCAATGGCATAGGGAATGCCGTGCAAATATAGGCCTTTTTCACCCAGTGATTCACCATGATCAGAGAGATAGATCATCGCAGTTGCGTAGTCATCCTGACGCTTTAACATCTCAATCACCTGATCCAACACAGTGTCGGTATACAGAATGGCATTGTCGTAGCTGTTGGTAATGTCGTCTCTTGAGCACTTGGCTAAATCAGCGGTGGTGCAAGCGGGAACAAAACGTTCGTAATCATCAGGGTAGCGTTGGTAATAGCTGGGGCCGTGGTTGCCTAGCTGATGCAGCACAACAACCTGATCAGCTGAGGTACCGCTAATTTGCTTGGTCAAGGCTTGAACCAGTGCTTCATCCAAGCATCGCCCATCTTGACACAAAGACGCATACTCCTCTGGCGAGAGCGCTTTTGTCGTCACTCCGTCGCAGACACCTTTACAGCCTGACTGGTTATCAAGCCAGGTGACCTCTAACCCGGCGTGGGCTAATACGTCCAGCAAGGATTCATATTGCTGAGCATACGATTTAGCGTAATCGGCACGCCCTGGTAATGAAAACATGCAGGGTAATGAGACCGCTGTGCTTGTACCGCATGAGGAAACATCTGAAAAATTGATAACGTCAGGCTGCTGGGCAAGTTTGGGTGTGGTTTGGCGTTCATAACCATTTAACCCCCAATTCGCCGCCCGTACCGTTTCGCCCACCACGATGACGAGCAGTGTGGGTTTGTCACCCGCTTGTGAACTGATACTGGCGTCCTCACCCACCGGGGAACGCACCGTATTCGCGGAAGCGTGTTGGCTCGAAAGGGCCTGCGCCATCGAAACAATATAATTACCTGGGGTCACCAAGTAGCGTAGCTCTTTATTGTTGCGCATGAGTGACGACACTTCTTGGTAAGATAAGAAAATTGCTAACAGCAATATAGCAGTGCTGGCAAGGCAATAAGCCGAGCGACGCAACATTGCCTTCTTCCAGGTTGACGGTGTGATTCTAACTCGCCAAATTATGATGGTTGGCAAAAAGAAAAAGATGACTAAATGAATCAGTAATCCGGGTGTAAGAAGCTCCTGTGCCTCGTTAGTATCCGTTTGAAGCACGTTGTCTAACATTGAAGTATCAAAGTAGGTGCCGTAATAGCTAGTAAAGTAACTGACGAAGGCGGCAATCAGAAACAGCAAGGTTAATAAAGGTTTTACCAGCGTTCGAAAAGCAAGGCTCACGAAGACCAAATAGTTAAGGCAGGTCATCAACAAAAACATATTGGCAAAGGTTAGCCACGTCTGGACGGCAAGAGGGTCATAGCCAGCTAAGGCTTGTTGCCAAAAAGGGACATTGTAAAAAACACTGAATATGACAACGCCCCATAAGACAAGCTGCTCCGTGCTTAATGTGGGGCGATAATGCCAAGCGGTGCCTACAATTTTTGAAGGCAATGATAGCAAAGGACGCATCGAAAGGCTCTCTGTATGAAAAGATTAATGAACGCTGGGGTGGAATAAGAATCTTGAAAGGACAAAGCTTACGGTCCAACAAATCATGACTGTCCAGAGGTCGTGGGAGAGAAAGTGCGCCCCGCGGAACTGTTGAGTGATCCCAAACGTAAGGCCAAGCCCTAAACCCAGCGAAAGCCCTGCCCATCGCCAATGGGGCCGTATGGCGGCAAAAAAGAAGTAGAGGGCTATCCACGTATAGCCTGCGCTGGCATGCCCGGCGGGAAAGCAGGCGGATGCTGGCATTGAGGAAGGCCGTGTATTGAGCAAGCCAATAAAGTCTCGTTCACCACCATAGCGAACTAAATCCCAAGGGCATTCCATGTTCACAAGGTGTTTAATCGTTGCGACAAGCAGCGTTGAAAGAAGCGTTGCGGAAAAAAGATATAAAAGCGGCGTGCGATACGCTTTAAGACGAGTTACCACGGTGCTTAGTATCAAAAGGAGGAGTGTGACTAAACCCATCGCTAAGCTTAGCCATTTACCGCCTGTGTGAAGAACATCTTGGGTAATCAAGGTATCTTTCCACGCCCAGGCATTACCTTGAAAGCGATATATAACGTCCGTTATCGTAAAATCTATGTTTAAAATACTGAAGACCGACATGGCGATTAGAAATAAAAGCCATGCGGATGCTACGGGTTTGAATACATTTAGTAGAGCAGCACGCATAGCCACACACCCATCATCATAAGAATGGTCATCATGACGGCGGCAGCCCCCATGTCTTTAGCACGCCCGCTAAGTTCGTTATGTTCTAGTCCAATACGGTCAATGGTGCTTTCGATGGCGGAGTTAATGAGTTCCACTATCACTACAAGGGTGAGTGAAGAAAACAGCAATGCTTTTTCTACGGAAGTGGCATTAACAAAAAGTATAAAAGGGTAGAGGACGAGACACAGCATCACCTCTTGTCTAAAGGCAGACTCATTTATCCAGCAAGCTTTTAAACCCGATACTGCATTAATAGAAGCGCGGAAGATGCGTTTGACACCCGTGCCATTAGGTTTTGACGTCGTTGAAATAGGCAAGACAGTACTCTCGATAACGTAACAGTAGGGTCACTGTAAAGCGCAAAACTTAACGAACAGTTATGCGCTTTAATTCAGTAGCTAGAATGCAAAGGGGCAGCGCTGGGTGGTGTTCTAACCCACTGTGTTGGTTGGTTGGTTGCCGAGGCCGATTGAACGGGAGCGGTTGCGTTTTGTCCGTCAAGATTAGCGCGGATAGCGTCTATTACCGTGCTGATCTCTGGGCGCCACAGAATAGTGTCATAGGCTTCTCGTGGTACGAAGGCGAGTGATTTTTTCTGGCGTACTAGGGAAATAGTGGCGACATCGAGTGCTGCCGCTAAGTGCATAGGCCCGGAGTCTGGTGTCACGAGTAACCGCGCTCGCCCTAGAACAGCGGCAAAGTGACGGATAGGAAGCGGCGGGCATAAGCTGCCATACAGTGATGACATCAAACGCTGCTCAATAGGGGCTAGAAGCCTAAACTCCTCCGGTCCAAGGAAAACGACATAACGTATTTTGCAGGCTTCCATGGCATCGATGAGCATTAGCCAAAATGCCAACGGCCAACGTTTGTTTTGATGCCCGCCTACGAAGATCGCAATAAAGTCTGTATCTGATGGATGATCGCTATGAAGGCTGACTAGCTGCTGTATTTTCGTCATTGCCTGATTGCGTTCCTGCTCTGTTAGCTGGAGCAATGGCCGGTTACGGCAAGCAACGCCGAGCGGGCGTGTCAAATTGACGATGGCATCATAGGCATGTGATGACTTACCTTCCGCCTCAATGTTGTACCAGCGCTGGTGACCTTTACCTGAACCCATGCTGTACCGTGCTCCTATAAACCGGGTCACGATAAAACCGCTCGTTGATCCTCCGCTCACTTGTACCGCTAGGTCATAGCGTTGTGCCCGTAAGCGTCGTAATAGTGTCAAACACTGCCAAGGACGGAGAATGGCGGTTCTCGACAGTAAATGAAAATGATCAACAGGACGTTGCTGCAACAGTGGCCATGTTTTATCCGTCGCTAAATAATCTATGCGCGCGGAAGGAAAACGTTCACGAAAAGCATCGATGACAGGGGTACTGATTAGCGCGTTGCCCAGACGAAAATTGGGGCGAATAATGAGAATTTTTTCTATGCCCACAAGGTTATTAATGGTTTCTGGTGCAGGCGCTTTGACGATATACCGTATACCTCCGAGTAAAAATCGCTTCATTCTTTTTCTAAAAAACGGGCCATTATTTTTAAATAATAGTTTGTTCTAATCAGTGTTAGTAAGTGCATACTCTGGCGCTCTGTTCTGTTAATAGAAAATGACCTGCCCACGGTAGCGACAGACCAGATTCAAAATGACCGCCATTAAGAGCGCTGCTTTGGCTTTGCCCATGGCGAAAGAGGCAGCTTGAGCCTAAATAACTTAAGGAAGAGTTAAACCGCGTAAGAGATTCGCAAAAATAGAGTGTTAGGCTTGCTGATTGAATTCAGATGAGTCTGCTTTTTGGGAAGTAAGTTACCCTATTTAAGAAAAGCTTAAGTTTTGGTAGCCAAGATAGCGGTTTGTCGATTGAGGGGATCAGCATGCGCGCACTACTAATAGAAGATGACCCCTTGCTTGGGGATGGCATTAAAACGGCGCTTGAGCGCGAGGGCTACGCGGTCGATTGGTTTATGCTTGGCCGCGAGGCAATCAGCGCTATCGAAAGCGAGACATTCAGTGTGATTATTTTGGATCTTGGCCTGCCTGATATGGACGGCATGCAGGTACTGCATTTACTCCGTCAGCAATCCACTCTACCTATTTTGATTTTGACGGCCCGCGACGCAATGGAAGACCGTATTGGCGGTTTAGATGCGGGGGCGGATGACTATGTGCTCAAGCCTTTTAACTTGAAGGAGTTACTTGCCCGTTTGCGTGTCGTCATGCGACGCGCTGAGGGGCGCGCTTCGCAAGTATTGACACTGGGAGCACTGAGTATTGATGAGGCTCGCCATGCGGTGAGTTGGCGGGGCAAAGACGTCAAGTTGGGCCGTCGGGAGTATGCCTTATTGTTAGAGCTAGCAAGACACCCGGACAGGGTTCTCTCTCGTCCTCGTTTAGAAAATTTGCTTTATGGCTGGGGCGACGAGGTAGAGTCCAATGCGGTGGAGGTTCACATTCATCATCTGCGTAAAAAGCTTGAAAAGCACCTGATTATTAACGTGCGCGGGATTGGCTACCGTCTGGATAGCCAGGCGCAATGAGATCCATACGGCATTATCTACTTCGCACGCTAGCCATTACCATGGTTATCGCTGGGGGCGTGGCGGTTACCGCGGCTTACTTAATTACCGATCACGAGCTAGAAGAAATTCTCGATACACAGCTCAGTCTGCATAGCCGGATTGTAGCTGGCCAACTCGACCCAAACGCGACCATTGACGACTATGCTCGCCTGGCTTCGCACCTGGGCCTTCCAGAATATCCGGCCCAGCTATATCGCGACGGTAACGCAGTGCCCGTGAACAGCCCTGAATCAAGTCCCAAGCTTTACCACGAGGAAGAGCTTAAATTAGTGCTGGGTTTTTGGAATTCAGATGGCTCACCCAGGTTGTTAGGGGGCAAATGGAATGATGCCGGACCTTTCCCCGCGCCTTTAGAGGAGGGTTTTCGCTGGGAAAGCTACGATGGTCGTCGCTGGCGGGTTTTCAGCATGTTCGATGTTGTTAGCGACACCTGGATCAGCATGGGGCTACGCGGTTCGTTTCATGATGAAGTAGTGGAGCGCATCACCTGGAACAATTTATTGCCGATGCTCTTGTTGCTGCCACTTCTTCTCTGGCTGATGAGTCGAATTATCCGCCGGGGTATTGCACCCATCCAAGCGCTTTCCAGCCAAGTACAAGGCCGCTCCGCCCACGACCTGCGTAAAATTGATAACGCAGTTCCTCAAGAGCTTAATGGATTACGTCAATCGCTAAACGATTTTATCGCCCGGCTGAAAGAAACGTTAGAGCGCGAGCGGCGCTTCACCGCAGATGCGGCCCATGAATTACGCACGCCCTTGGCAGCGCTGAGAATCCACTTAGATAATGCGCAGGCAGGGGAAGAGCAATCATTACAAAAGGCTTATGTCGGGGTTGAGCGGCTTCAGCGGGTGGTAGAACAACTGCTTATTTTGGCTCGATTGGATCAAGTGGCCACAACCTCACCGGCCACTATCGACCTCTATCCGATAATTGCTGAATTGGTCGCCGAGCTGTGGCCACTCGCTGAAGAGCGAGATCAGCACTTGAGGCTAACAGGTTTAACCCGGTTGGAGGTTCGCGCCGATGAGGTCGAGGTGGGAATTCTCTTTCGTAATCTACTGGATAACGCCTTGCGCTATACGCCGGAAGGCGGTCAGGTGGAGGTAGAGTTAGCGCTTTGGGAGGGGTTGCCTCAACTCACGGTGAGTGACACTGGTCCCGGACTCCCCGAGGCACTGTTGGATAAAGTCACTGAGCGCTTTCGGCGCGCGTCTGGCCAGGGCACCACCGGCAGCGGGTTGGGTTTATCGATTGTCTCGGAGTTAGTCCAGCGCCAACAAGCCATTCTTACCCTCACCAACCGTGAACCTAGTGGGCTTGAGGTTAGCGTTAGGTGGGAGCGTGTGTATGCCTGTGCATCGTAAGCTCCGACTCGATCACCTCAAGACAAGGGAAAAGACATGTGGCTCACGGAAATGATGGCATCGCTGACGATGTATCTCGAACAACACCAGTGGGTTGCGGTCATTGCGGCTTTCATGCTCGCGGCTTCGGAATCGATCATCGTTATCGGTGCCCTCGTTCCCGGAACCGCCTTGCTAGTTACCTTGGGTGCCGCCATTGGTCTCGGGCATCTTGCGCTATGGCCAATTCTGATCGCCACGACCCTTGGGGCAATCGCAGGAGATGGGCTGTCCTTTTGGGTCGGTCATCATTGGCGCGATGGTATTACTACGGCATGGCCGCTAAGGGGGCGGCCAAACCTCATCCATACCAGCAACGCCTTTTTCGCCCGCCATGGCGGCAAGAGTATCCTGATCGCTCGTTTTACGCCGGGCGTGCGAGCAGTGATACCCGTCATGGCAGGAGTGTCGGGCATGGCCCCTGTTCGCTTTCTGGCGGCAAATATTACTTCAGCAATCATATGGGCTCCTGCTCACATCCTCCCCGGTGCAGTGGCTGGCCTCGGGCTCAGCTTGGTAGGGCATGCAAGCATGCGTTTGGTGGTGCTTGTCGGCATCATCTTCGGAGCTGGCTTCGCCATTGTGTTGTTGATTCGTCTGATGCTGACCAGGGGCGTGCCAGCCCTTGAGGCTCTGCGTTTGCGGCTTATCGGGCGATTGCGGAAAAGTGGCGAGGGTCGTGTCAGCACTTTGGCAATGTCACTTCTCGCGCCCTCGCATGACCTACAACCGCTCATCCTGATTGGTGTCCCGCTAGCCTTTGTTGCCGCCGCTTTGGCGACTCTGGCTCAAGAGGTGGCCGAGCGGAGCGGGCTGGCGGTCGCCGATCAGTCGATTAGCCTAGCCCTTAGCCACCTGCGTACCGAACCGGGCGATAAAGTCGTCGCCTTCCTCACCGGCTTCGGTGACGCTTATGTCATCATCGCTTCGTCTGCAGCGGTCACTTGCTGGCTACTGCTGCGCAGGCAGTGGCACCTCGCCCTAGGGGTTGTACTGAGCATCGCCATTGCCTCAGGACTTGCCACGCTCCTCAAGGCGGGACTGGCGATACCGCGTCCGCAGGCACTTTACGAGGGCGCCCAGGTCTTCGGCTTCCCGAGCGGCCACGCCACGGGGGCCGCGACGCTGATGGGACTGCTTACCTGGTTTGCTTGGTTCGGCTTACCACAACCTTGGCGCAGGGTGATGCCCATGGCCTTCGCCGCGGTCGTGGGCATCATCGCCGCCTCGCGCCTGTATCTCTCGGCCCACTGGCCATCGGATGTCGTCGGCGGCATGCTGCTGGGAACCGGGCTTACGCTATGCTTTGCGCTGGCCTTTCGTCGCGTAGACCTACGCAAGGCCCGGCCAGGTATGGCGATCGCGCTGGCCTTATTCGTTTTCCTCGGATTTGGAGCCTGGCACTCATGGCGCGCTCTGCCGCAGGCCGTGGCCATGTACACGCCGCCCCCGACACCTGTGCAGGTCATTTCCCGCGATGCCTGGCTTACCGCAGACTGGCAAACCCTCCCGGTGCGTAGAACCGACTTGGTGGGTGAAACGGAAGAACCCTTCTCGCTGCAATGGACGGGAACCTCTACTGCCTTCGAGGCAGCTGCGAGCACTGCTGGCTGGGCCCGCGCCGATGGCCTCACCTTGCAGACCCTGCCACGCTATCTCGATCCGGCAGTCTCAGCCGAGGCGCTGCCGGTGATCCCTCGACTGCAGGATGGCCAGTTTTCGGTATTGACCATGGTGCGGCCCGCACAGGACGGCAAGAGTCGCGAGGTCCTGCGCCTCTGGAAGTCGAACACGGCGCTTTCCGACACCGGCAGGCAGACGCCGATCCTACTCGGGAGCGTGGAAACCGAAGTCATTCGTCGCGCTGTCGGCATGATCAATTTGCCAGTGGTACATGAGGTTGCCTATCCCTCTCGGCACGATCTCCGGCTGACGGGCACACTGCGCAGGAGGGAAGATGGCCAGCCTGTGCTGCTGGCACCAGCCGATTCGGCGGGGTGAGAGGACTGAAATGACCACCCTATTAAATCGTGAAAGGCTATAATTGTATAACCCGCCGACTCTGTATGTATCCAAAAATCAGGAGCGCAATCGGGTGATGTTAGCGACATGAAAAATCTCGTCATGAAATCCACTATATGGCGCGGGTCGAAGGCAGCTTGTTGCATCCCGATCATCGTATGGACGCAGAAATAGATCGCAACTGCCCTGATTGGAGCCAACATGAACACCGAGCACAAGTACCTTGTCCGGCTTGCCAGACGCCTACGCAAGCAGCGCCAAGCCCTTGATCCGGAGGAGGTGACTTTTATGATAGGGATACACCGCCGGGAGCCTATCAGACGCGACGCCAAGACTGTCTCCGCTGAGCATTCGGCGCTTGGAAAGCGCCACTCCGACAGTGTGGCGGCGGTCGGCGGTACGTTTGAATATGAAGGTGGGTCAGCCCATCGTGCAACGACTCGACCGGATTGTTGCTCAGATAGGTGCCGGTCACATTGATGTCGCCGACCCGACAAAAGACATGCCGCAACGCCATAATTCGAACGGGCTACTCCTCAATCTGAGCCTTCAGGTTTTGGCTCACATCGCTCAAAGGGTTAACTCATCCCGTTGTCAGTTTTCTTTGGATCAGTGAGACAGCTGGGGTTCGACTGTAATGTGTACTAACGACGGGCATCGAGCTTGAATGCGCTGCCGGTAAATATCAGGCGATTCTGGGCTGTGTGAGACGAGCGCGACAATCGCCGCGTGGATATTGGTGCCAATCGACCAAATGTGTAAGTCGCTGATGTGCGTTTGCTCGTCCTCCGGACTCCCCGAGGCACTTTTGGATAAAGTCACTGAGCGCTTTAGGCGCTTCTGGCCAGGGCACCACCGGCAGCGGATTGGGTTTATCGATTGTCTCGGAGTTGGCCCAGCGCCAAAACGCACGCCTTACGATTAGTAATCGCACGCCCAACGGTCTAGTGGTCAGTGTGACGTGGGGGTAACACCACACCAGCAGCAAGATAGCTGAGTAATTGGCTGGCCACTGCCCAGGGATCGCCGATACGTTCAAGCACCTTAAGCCCAAGAAGGAAAATGTTCCCTGCGAAGCTTCTGGGGTGAATGCCTTCAGTAAAGTAGGCATCACCCGTAGTGATTTAACCTAATAGGCATCTATTAACTTGTCAGCCTTAATGTGTCACGAAGGCCATCGTGTATGGTGGTTATCAATGACAAATATGTGCCGATGCACATTTCTGGGATGATGGTGGGGATGGCTATGAGGTTCCGGCCCCTCCCACCCTTCATGCTCGTGTTGATGGTGTTCATCGTGATAGTGAAGATGGCTATGACGTATAGGCGAGTGCTCATGCGCAATCTCTCTTGAGTCTCGACGAGGCCAAGTAAGCATCGCAAGCCCTGTCGCCGTTAAAGCTACTGTCCCGAGCAAAGCGAACGTTCCCGTCAGACCCAGGTTTATCCCCAGCCAGCCTGCCAACGGATAGGTGATCAACCAGCAACAGTGTGACAACGAGAATTGGGCAGCAAATAGCGCTGGACGATCCTCCGTCTGGCACGAACGCTTGAGCAAGCGCCCTGTAGGGGTCATGACCATCGAAGCGCCTGCACCCAGTAGCAACCATAGCCCGACAAGTCCCGCAAACGATGGGCCTAGCCAGCCCAAGTAGAGACTGAGCGCCATGATAACGCCACCCAACAGCATGACTGGTCGTTCAGGCAATCGATCCAGTACCTTGGGTAGCAGTAAGGCCACCAGCATGGAGCCCCCACCTGCGGCCGCAAAGGCCAAAGCTACTTCTTTCTCGCCAAGCCCCAACATAGAGCGAACAAGCACTACCGTATTGACGATCTGCATCGCTCCGGCGGCAGAGACCGCCAAGTTCAACGCCAACAGACCGCGCAGGCGAGGTGTTTTTAGATAAATCCGTATGCCGTGAGAAACGCGACGCCAAACACCGGGAATTTCCTCTAGTGGTTGTGGCTCAGGTAACATCACCGATATAACCAGTGAGGCAGAGATCACGAACGCCAGGGCGTTGAGTACAAACAGGACATCAAAGCTCATCACCATCAGCAATGCCGCGGCCACCATCGGGCTAAGAAGATTCTCTAAATCGTAGGCAAGGCGTGACAGGGATAATGCTCGTGTGTATTGCTCTTCGTCTTCTAGGATGTCCGGTATTGTCGCCTGGAAAACGGGAGTGAAGCCTGCTGAGCAAGCATTGAGTAGAAAGATCAGCACATAGATTTGCCACACTTCGGTAACAAAAGGCAGTGCGCAAACCACGGCTGCTCGCAGCAAGTCGAGGCTAACCAACAACGTGCGTCGAGGTAGGCGTGAGGCGTAAGCACCCACCAGTGGAGCAATGCCCACGTAGGCGACCATCTTAATCGCCAGCGCTGTGCCTAGTACGACACCCGCCTGCCCCCCAGCAAGATCATGAGCCAGTAACGCTAGGGCAACGGTGGTCAGACCGGTGCCAATCAGTGCAATGACCTGAGCGAAAAAGAGATGGCGATAGACGCGATGGGCGAGTACATCGAGCATAGAGCGTTCCTCAAGTGAGGGGGGCTTAGATGCATTTACAGGTAGCGGGCAATGGCCTTGAACTCTTCAGTCCGCGCCCGCTGCGTTTGATCCAGAGAGCCCAAGGCATCTTCTAGGCAGTGATCGATATGATCTAAAACCAAGGCACGTTTGGCCTGTTGAATAGCTTTCTCAACCGCATGAAGCTGCTGGGCAATGTCCAGACAGTGGCGACCATCCTCTATCATCTGCGTCACGCTCGAAAGGTGTCCCCGAGCCCGGTTTAAGCGCTTGATGATATCGGGATGTGACTGGTGTGTATGTATTGTCATTTTCTTTCCCTTTTTCTATTCCTATCCCCCTGGAGGGGATGATAATCTATTGGTGCTATGCGGAGCTACAGCGTAAGCAAATTGTTATCTACATTTTTTATCGTCAATTTTTTGTCTTGGTTGCTCTAAATGCTCAATCGGCTGCGCCACCGTCTTGGCTATCTGACCCTGCTACTGCTGTTTTTGCCTAGCCTGGTGCTTACCAGTGTGGGCGAAGCGAGTGCGCATGGCGCAATGAGCATGGTTGGCGTTGAGTCATCTCACCATGAGAGTATTCAGAAGGGACATGGGCATACCCATGGGCATGAACACGATGACGGTCGACACCTCTCTCATGAGAGCGGCAGTCACTTCCACGAACAAGCGGATCGCTTGGGGGCGAACATTGCCATCGCACCAAACGTTCGTCATGCCATGCGGCTAGGCGAACGACGCGCTTTTCCCCTGCGTCGTGTCTACCGCTTGGAGCGCCCTCCACGGCCAGTCGTCGCTTGATGACTGGGGCCATCCATCCGATGGCCAACACTAATGACAGACCCGTGGAGGTTGCATGTTTCCATCCCAAGTAAGGGGTGCGCTCGGCTTGCCTATGATGGCAAGACGCCACGCCTTAGCCTTTCTAACACTGTTGTTCATGCTGCTGGGTGCCAGTGGCGAAGCCTTTGCTCACGCGGTTGCTGAGGGTGACAAGGGCTACATCCAAGAGATCTATGGCGTTAATCTGATCTCGTTTATGTATCTCGGTGCCAAGCACATGGTAACGGGGTATGACCACATCCTGTTTTTGTTAGGGGTCATCTTTTTCCTCTACCGAATGCAGCATATCGCTATTTACGTCAGCCTCTTTGCCATCGGTCACTCGACGACCATGCTGCTCGGGGTCTACTTCAATATTGGCATCAATAGCTATCTGATCGATGCCATCATTGGGCTATCCGTTATCTACAAGGCGCTCGATAACATCGGTGCGTATCAGCGCTGGCTCGGCTTTCAGCCCAACACCAAGGTAGCCACGTTGGTGTTTGGTCTGTTTCATGGTTTTGGCCTTTCGAGCAAGATCATTGAGTACGATATCTCGCCCGATGGTCTCGTCCCTAACCTCCTGGCATTCAACATAGGCGTAGAGATCGGCCAGCTACTGGCATTGAGCGCCATTCTCATTGTGATGGGCTTCTGGCGACGCACTAAGGGCTTCTTACGCCACGCCTATACCGCCAACGTCGCCATGATGTGTGCTGGTTTTATGCTGGTAGGTTATCAACTGACCGGCTATTTCATTGCCTAATTGAAGGAGTCCCCAATGTATAACACTGATCTTCCAACCCGTGCCGAACTGCCGTCAACGGGTAAGTTACTTCGCTCTACGTTGATGGCAGTCGTTATTGCCGTCGCTTTGCTGATCAGCGTCGTGCTACCTGCTGAGTATGCCATTGACCCGACCGGCGCTGGGCGCTTGTTGGGGCTGACTGAGATGGGAGAAATCAAGACCCAGTTGGCTGAGGAAGCCGAGCTCGACCAAGCCAGTGCCCAACAGGCTTCTGAACCCGCTGCACCCCAAGAGGCCGTTAGTGATAGCCAACCTTCGACTGCAACCGCTACTGCTGCGCCAACTTCAGACGTAGAGACGGAGCAGGTAGCCGCTTCGTTACCAGAAGACCAAGAGATGGTGCAGACTGAAGCAAACGTAGCGCTTGCTGACGCTCCTGCCGCTGAGGAGACACCTTCCCAGGCAACTGAAGAAACTGCGGCATGGGGCGATGAGGTGACCTTCACACTCACGCCAGGTGAAGGTACCGAGTATAAGCTAACGATGGAAGAAGGTGCTGTCGCGACATTCGCTTGGGCGTCCGACGGCGGGCCACTTAATTTTGACACCCACGGCGATGGCAATGGGAACTCCATCAGCTACGAGAAGGGGCGTGGCGTACCCGAAGATGAGGGAGAGCTAGAAGCTGCTTTCACCGGCAACCACGGCTGGTTCTTCCGTAACCGCAATGACAACGACGTGACCGTGGTCTTGCGTGTTGGAGGAGACTACGGGGAGCTAAAAGGTATGCTTTGATTCCCTTAACTGAACCGCTCCGGCCAAAAGGCCGGGGCGGCCCCCATAGCGCACCTAACGACAAACAGCAGAGCTAACGTTTTACTCTTATACAATAGGCATCCAGTAGCTCACGCCCTCCATGCTAACCCGAACCCCGTCTCCTGAATGCTCTATGGTCTGTTGACGGAGTGCTTTTTTAGATACTTTCTTGTCATGAAAGTATTCCATGGCAGTGACGATCCATCGTTCCTTCCACTCCTCCCCTTGATCAGTACACTTAGCCATTTGAATCATGGTGCGAGCCAACTTTTCTTTTCGCCGTTTTCTTGCCCGTTTCTCATCCACCCTAGGGGTCAGTGTGGTGGCATGCTGGCGATTTAAGAAATTGGTAAACCCCGTCACCGAGGCTGCTTGTCCGGGCACCGCACTCAAGTAACTGTCCACATCGCCCTGGTTAGGTAGCCGCTGTCCCTCTCTGTCAGTATTGAGTAACAATGCGGCTGCCGAGCTTAGTGCAAGTCGTGCGGAGGTGTGGGACGTTGTGCCCGCCACTATACGGATTTCCAATTGCAGCCAACAGGCTTGCAGCACTTGGTCTGATAGCGAAGCGGACGGCATAGAACTGAGACACGCTTGAATACGTCTTTTCTCTGAGTCGATCCGCTTTGCTTGGTGATCCGGCTCTACCCCTTGCTCTTCATGCAACCATCGCATAGGGAGCCTCACACGCCGCAATCCCTCTGCCCCGAAGTGATGAAGCAGTTCCGTATAGCTCGGTATGCGTGACCATGCTTGGTCGAGTTACTGCTGGGCCAAGTAGTGGTGCATTGTGCATTTCGTGCTGTGGCCCGCCTCATTGGCAACTGCTTGCAAAGTATTAGTGAGCAGGACAAAGCTGCCTGGCAACAGAAGTGGCTCAAGACGCATTCCGCGGCTTAGCCACACACTGAACGACTAGGCAACCTTCAAGCCCCTCTCCGATTAATCGGGAGGGGCTTTTCTCTGTATAGGACTTCCAACTGCCATTGTTCCGCATGCGGAACATTTTTATTTGGTGGCAGTGTCTCCCCTACCTCTTCATAGCCGTCACTGGTCGCCCTATCTAATTGTGAGATCCGGGTGACCGGAAATGAGAGAGGAGCAGATCATGAGGAATAGCAACAAGTACGAAATTGCTGATGTGAAGCGTGTCGCGGAAGGTCAATGGGATACGGTCTTTCAGGCACTGTGCCCCGAGCTGGAGCATGCAATTGCCCACCCGGGACATCACATCGATTGCCCGATACATGGTGGCAAGGAAGACTTCCGCCTCGATCGCGGCTTCAAGCAACGTGGCACGGCCATTTGCACTTGCGGTAACTGGGATGGTTTTAGCCTGTTGAAAGAGCTGAAAGGCTGGGCTCTTCCCGAAATACTGGAGCAGGTCATGGGGGCTCTCGGTGAACAATCCGTTGAGCCGCTGGCGCCTACAGTATCACGGCCACCGCCACGGCAGGTCGAGGAAAAGCAGGACATCCGGCCAACGCTGCGCAAGCGCTGGGAAGAAGCTCTACCCCTGGGAAGGGGCGAAGGTCGCTTCTTGCTGGCGAGCTACTTGCAGTTCCGCGGGTTGCCTCTAAAGCCGATGCTTAGCGTTCTCGAGACGGAGGCACGCCTCCACCCTAGGATGGCCTACATCGAGAAAGGCAAAGTGGTTAGCTACTACCCTGCACTGATAACCATTGTCAGGGATGCGGCTGGAAAGCCTGTCACGATGCATAGGACGTATCTCAACCGCACAGAAAATGGTGTGGTAGAGAAGGCGCCTGTGAGCAAGGCTAAAAAGCTGTTCCCTGTGGTGAAGGATGGTGATGTCCACGGTGGTGCTATTCGCCTAGGCACAGCTACAGCCGGCGTTATCGGTGTGGCTGAGGGTATTGAGACCTCGCTAGCTATTCGGGCTGCTACGGGAATGCCTGTCTGGCCGGTACTGTCAGCTTCCCTAATGAGGTCGTTCGAGCCGCCTGAGGGTGTCACGGGAGTCGTTATTTGGGCTGATCGTGACCTACCCGACAGGAAAGGACGCAAAGCTGGTCAGGACGCAGCGGAAGCGCTCCAGGCTCGGCTTTTAGAGAAAGGGATTCAAGTGTCGATCGTGATCCCTGATGCACCCAGCTCAGCTGGTATGAGCGTAGATTGGGCTGATGTGTACACCAGTAGTGGGCTCACGGGGTTCCCCCGCAAGAGTGGAGCTGCTTAGTCCTTCAAACCCTCCTAACATCCGTTGTTAGGAGGGTTTTTTTCACGTTCAGCATTTAAGGATTCGGGATGAAGGGATGCCGGGATGCATTTTTATCTATTTGCTCAATTTTTCGGACAGGTTAGAACAGTTCGCTTAGGTCATGCCCCTTCCCCGCTTTAAGCGCATGCTTGTGGCGTTTGCGCTTTTAAGCGTGGATAGCATGCCACCTGGCGGTGCTTCGGCGCTCAAGGCTCTTAGCACAGGGTTCACATTAATAGCTGGATCTGTCATTCCATAACCAGTCTTGCTTTTTATAGATGTTGTTATCGGTGAGACCAAGGTTGTATGGGGCCTAGGGGTTGATTCTAGTTCCCTTACGTTCTGCATCACTGCTCCCTACGTCGATTCTATTAAACGTTTGTTTGTATCCCCGCTGTATCGTGTCACCACAGGGGCGTTACCACTCCTGTAAATTTCTCAACACCACCTCCGATTTTGTCTGTCAGTGACGCCCCTACCTCTCATGAGACCCCGACACCAGGGGGATGAGAGGAGAGCACATTATGAATCGTAGTGACTCAATCGCCAGTATCGGCAAAGCCCTGGCTTCGGTCCAGGCTGAGCTAGGTGGTCTGATCGCAACGGATTCTACGAATCCGATGTACGACAACCGCTATGCAAGCCTCGCAATTATAATCGGCAGCATTCGTGCCGTCTTGAATAAGTTTGAAATTGCACTGGTTCAGGCACCTGTGCCCGGAACAGTGGGGGCTATGGTGATGGAGACCATGCTCATTCATGGTCCTTCTGGGGAGTACATTGGCTCTTACTGTGAGATGCCCGTTGAGACCCTTGATAGCCATGGTGTGGCGTCAGCCCAGACGTATGCACGTCGCTATGGGTTGATGGCTCTTCTAGGCCTTGCTCAAGGCCCGGACGATGATGGAAATGCTGCCTATAACGCCGCTGTGGAATCCTCAGTGCTTCTCTCCCAAGGAGAGCCTGAGCCATCAGAGCAGCGGGTATCGAACGGTCACCGTTTGGCATCGCCCGAAGCGATTCTAGCGGAGATTGAAAACTCAGATGTTGAGCGCTTGGTTTCGGCCGAACGCTGGGTCAATAGCGCTCAACTGGATGCACACCTGTCAGCTCGGCTCAAGGGAGCGATCGCACAGCGACGCCGAATTATCCAGCGACAGCAATCCCAACATGCTTAACCTTCCATAGCCCCATCCCTTTGTGGAGTTGGGGCTTTTTCGCGTGCATGACACAGGTATTTGGAGGCAGCTTGACCGGGAACGCTCATCGATTATTCGGCCTGGCGCTTGGCGCATCGGCTGGTGCGATTATGACCCCCTTTTATGGCGGGATGTCTGCGCTGGCAGTGGCGGCGATGGCGCTGCCTGGATCAACGGCACCTGACTGGCTGGAGATCCGCATTGGTCCAGCCACGCTCATACCCCATAGGACTGTGACCCACTGGTTGCTCCCTTGGCTAGGGCTGGCAGTGGCATCAGCCGTTTGGCTACCTGATGCGCCATTGCTTGCCGCCCTTCTCTTTGGTTTCTCGGTTGGTGGGCTCTCTCACGTCATTGGAGATGCTGGCACCCCTTTGGGAGTGCCTGTGTGGCACCCCGCCAAACGCCATTCCCTGAAGCTGTGGGATGGCGGCACTTCAGAATTTTGGCCCGTGCTGTTGGCCTGGGCCATTGCCGCGATATTGATACGGAGCCTTGTGCTATGAAACACATTACCGCTGGCCCTTTGCCGGCGCCATTTCTGCAGCTAATGCTGGCGCTTTTGCTAACGCTGAGTTCGACCGCTATAGCCCAACCTGGTGGGGACCGAGGGCAAGCCTGCCTTGATAGCAATAATGCTCGCGAATGCGGTTGGTTCTGGGGGCACTTAGATGATGATGAGGAAGAAGAGCCCGAAGAGCCCCTAGTCGAGATACCGATGGCCAAGGCGCCTGAAGAGGAGCTGGATTGTACGGACCCAGAACAGTGGGAGCCCTCTTGTGGTTTTGTCGACCCAGAGGGGAGCTTCGAGTTTCAAGCCAAGCAGCGCGACATGCTGCTTAACCAGTCTGTGATGAACCCCAACAATCCAGAGACAGTCGAGGCCTTTCAGCGGTATATGCGATGGGCCGTCGACCAAGCCATCACAATGTCGAGGATGTGGGAGTGGAATCAGATCCAAAACCAGGACCTCAACCCCCTCGTACATAGCCCCGTCTCCTCCTTTGGGCTTCGTGCAGCGTCACGAGCACGCGATGGCAAGCGCAACGCGGTCATGGAAGAGATAGATGACCAGAATGGGTTTCTCGTCTGGTTTACCCGGTCTAGCTGCCAATTCTGTCATGACATGCAACCAGTTATGAAGCAGCTCGAACGACGTACTGGGCTCACCATTTACAACGCCCCACTTGATGGGGGGTGCATGCCAGAGTTCTCGAACAGCTGCGATACCACAGGACGCTCAGTAGAGGCTGCTGGCCACCTTGCCGTCGAAGCGGTACCGGACCTCTGGCTTTACCTGCCACAGGATAATCTTTGGTTCCGCGTCTCCAGTGGTGTTGAAGCAGCGCAGCGGATTACCTCGAGGATTGAGGTCTTCTTTGGTGCTATCCAACGAGCAGCAGAAAAGGGCCTCGAGGCGGTTGGTGATGGCACGAGTCCTCCCGTTGATTTCAGCGTCCCCGACATGCTGGAACGGTCATCCGGTGGCCTCGGCGCCGGCATTCCCCAAGGAGTTGAGTAATGTTCTCCAGAAACAAATTGGTAACCATGGTGGCAACAGCCGTGATCAGCGGAATGTCGATAACGGTTACCACAAGCCTGGCTGAAGCCAACGCACTCGAAAATGCGTTTGACCGGCTATCCAGTGCCGGAGGCGGCTTCAGTAGCTCAAACAGCGCGGCGTCGTTTGAGACCAGGACACGGCATGGATACACGGCCGGGGGGTTGACCATGCGGTTTTCTCAGAACCGCTACTCGCTAGTCAACATGGACCCCCCGCGGCTAGACGTAGGCTGCAATGGCATCGACGCGCATTTTGGTGGCTTCTCCTATATCGACAGTGAGCAGATCCAGCAGATGTTGGAGCAAATCGCCCAAGGGGTTGTAGCCCTCTCCTTCCAGCTCGCGCTCAAACAGCTCTGCCCTATTTGTGGGGATGTGCTTGAGTTCGCACAACGCATGGCACAGGCGGCGGCGAAACTATCCCAGGACAGCTGTGAGGCTGCTACCGCACTGGTTGAGGGGTTCCCTGACTACTCCGGCGAATTAGGGAATCTCTGGTGTAGTTCGGCAGGGATGTTTGAGGGCGTGGAAAGTGACTGGCTGGCAGCCCAGCAGGACACTTGTGATAGCAAATCGGATTCGGGCCGTGAAGTGCGAGACCACCTCAGCAACAATCCCGGGGATCGCGCACTGGCCTTAGAGCTTGATGGCAACCGCACATGGCTAGGCCTTCAAGAAGCAGGTATTGCCCCTGGGCGAGATGGCAGCAACAACATGGGGGCAGAGAACAAGATATTTGCCGAGCTATTGATGAGTTGGATTGGTACTGAGGTTCGCAACAAAGGGGGTAGTGGCGACTCGAACACCTTTGCGCCAACCATCGAAACTGCCGATGCGATGCTGGACATATTCCTGTGCGGAAGTGATAAAGCCTCGCCGACCGTCATTGAATACGCTGACTTCGTGAACAGCTTTTGCGAGGACAAGGTATGGTCAGGCGCCTCAGGCCAGGCCACCGAGATTTATACTTGTAGCAACAGTGATCTGAGAGACTGTTGGAACCCGAACAAAGCAAAGGTTGAGGATATATCACTAGGCCACGGCTTTTTGACCACGGTGATTATGGAATTGGAAGGTGCGGTTAAGAACGTTGCCAGTGGCACCCCGCTGACCGCTTCTCAAAAGGCCATTATTGCTGCAGCGCCCTTCCCGCTCTATCAAGCAGTTAATGTTGCAGCGACCTACCCGGACCTTGCCTACGACCTAGTAGTTGGTAACTCGACCATTCTGTCTTACATGATCTCCATTGAGTACATTCGCTATGCCGTCCAGGCAACGGCTAAGACATCGATGACATCATCCGTGCCGGGTGAGATCTTGCGCGAATTCCGCGAGGCCCAGAATGAGCTAGTTGTCATGACCTCCCAGAAGGCTCAGCAAATTAACCTTATGGCTGAGACTCAGGAAAACATAATGAGCCAGGTTGACAAGATCAACCGCGCCACGTTGCGAAATCTTCATGCCATGGGTCTATCCGGCATGGATTTCGCTCGTGATATGGCTCGGGAGGTGGACTGATGAAATGGCTTGTTCCTGCCCTTGTAGCTATTGGATTGGTCGCTGTTCCGGGGCTAGCAATCGCAGAGACCATGACGCCTGCAAGTGGTGACACTTGGACATTTTATGGCTATGGCAACGGTTATGCGCTGGCGCAAATAATGGAGGCGATTAAACGCCTGACTGACCCTGACTCAAACCCTGGGTTCAGGAACTTGGCGCTGTTCTTGGCGATGGCCGGCTTCCTTGCGATGTGCTTTACGGGAATCCTGGGTGGAAGTCTGCAAAAGGTGGCCATGTATTTTGCCGGCATGATTCTTACTGTCTACATGCTGTTCTCTTTGAAGGTCGATATTCTTATTGAAGACATGGTGTGGGATGGCGTTGGGTCGCCCCAATTCATTCAACGAATTGAAGGCGTTCCGGCAGCCATCGGTCTTCCTGCTGTTGTCATCTCAGAGATAGGGATGTGGGCTACAAACGGCATTGAAACTAACTTCACGACGCCAAACTTCGAGAATCTACGTATTTCAGAGGGGGCTCCCGTTGGCATGGCGGCAAGCATGCTTAATGACATGAAGAAGATTCGCCTGACTGATCCGTACCTGCGATCAAGCATTCAAAGTTTCATGAATGACTGTGCGTTGCCGAATATTTTTAGCGGCAAAATCTCCCCGGTGACGCTAATTACCTCACAAAATGCATGGGGGGTTTTAGGCAATAACCTGAACCGGGCAGTTTATACCGTCGTTTATGACTCGTCCGATCCAAATGGTGGCATGCAGGCTTGTGACGAGGCCTACGCGAGCATTGACAACCGTTTGCAGACTGCAGCTCCCGCGTTATTGAACGGCATGAGGGAAGCATCCCCTTTCTGGCTTCAGCAGGCAGCAGGATCAACAGCGCTCGCACAAGCCGCTTTGGATGATTCGTTTCGCTGGGCTTCAGGTGGGAGTGCCGTTCAGGACGCCACAGGGCTTGCCACACAAGCCGCAATCGCAGAAATGTACTCTGGCACCTATGAATACGCAGCAATGGCCACAGGCTCCAACGAGCTGATTTCAGCCTTGAATATGGAGCAGGCTCGACGTGCCCAGCAATCTGGATGGTATAGCACAGCTATTCTCTTCCGGGATATGGCGGGCTATTTTTTCGCTATCCTTCAGGCATTCGTGATTGGGCTGGCGCCGATTGTGTTTGCTGCGGTGCTGGTCCCCGGCTTAGGCAAGAAGATGGGCACCTCGTATGCCCAGGTGATGACCTGGCTCATTTTATGGTGGCCAGGGCTCGCTATCGTGAACTACATCATGATGCTCTATTTCCAGGGGCAGACAGCGGGATACCTCGCTGATGGTCTCACCATGGCCAATATGAGCGCAGTCAGCGAGATGTCGGACAAGATGGTGATGGCCTCAGGTTTTATGTCCACCTTAGTGCCCGCCATCATGTGGGGGTTAGTATCTGGTAGCGGTTACGCCTTCACTTCTGTCCTGGACAGGGCATCTGGTAGCCAACAAGCGGCGACAGCAGCGAACAACATGTCAACAGGTGCAGCCTCGGCTGGCCAGGTAAGCATGAACAACGCGAACATGAATGCTCACCAAACCTCTCACCGCTACAGCTCTGGGGAAGAGGTCTCGGCACACCATGTCGGCGTTGGGGCGTCTCAAGTTTCTAATATGAGCGGGCAGGATATGAACGTGGGTCTTCGTCCTGCTGACTTCAGAGCGAACTATTCAGCTTCCCAGTCCTACTCAGAAGCAACACAGCGTACTCAAGAAGCTAAGGAGTCGTTCTCACAGCAGTCGCAAAGTATGATGACAGATACCCTTCGGGGTGCGACTCAATACGCCCAAGACAATGGCTATATGCAAGATGGTTCTATTGATTGGTCGCGCATGAGTCAAGACACTCAGGGTCAAAAGTATATGAGTGAAATAGGCGCTACTCGGCAGGTGATGGATCAAACTGGGCTTTCTGAGCGAGAAATTAATGACTTAACATTGCATGCTGCTGGCAAGGTCGCTAGTGAGGCTGGTGTTAAAGGTGAGCTGGGGCTGAGCCTTAGTACCGGAGTCAGTGGTTATTATAGAGGATCAGCGTCAGTTGAGGCTGGAGGGCGATATTCAGACTCAAGCCAAGACTCTCGAGAGGAATCTACCAGTATTACCCAGGCAGATTCAGGAAAGCTAGTCCTCGGTGAAGACGGAGCACTAAGCGTAACGGGGCAGGATGGAAGCCGTTATTCACAGAAATTTAGCGAAGGAGAGTCGCGACAAGTCCTCGAAAGTCAATCTGGCGAGGATCGAGCCACAATGCTGTATGCGGCATCTAATGATTATCAAGAGGCGGTGCAGGCGCAGCAACGAGCAAGCGAGGAATACACCACCAGTCGCTCTGGCTCGTTGCCTATAGTAGCAAATCCTCAGGCTGTAGCTGGGATGAAAAATGATTCTGATATCGTGCGAGACAAGGTTGATGGGCAGATGCGAGCAGATGAAGCAGAAATCATAGACCAGGGAGCTGCTGTCAAGGGAACGGTGGGCGCTAATATCGCGGATGTTAGTGAACGAGCAAGTCACGCTGAGGCAAGTACTTCGCCAATCGGTTCCCGAGGTGTCAGTGGTCTGTCCATTGATTCAGCATCCCAATTAAACGACATTCAAGCCAACGCCAATGCTCCTGTTGTTCGCCCTGATAACTATCATGCTATAGATACTGGAGATAGTTTTACTGTTGCCGATCGCAGAGACCTGGCAGCAGCTGATGCCAGTAATGCAGATGCTCTGGTAACAGGTGGAGAAAGAACGAATATACAAGTAGGCAATGATACTTTTGTTCCTGCGCTTTTCACTCAAGATGAAAGCGGCCATGGCCAAGCTGTCTATGCAGTTGAGCGCGAAGGAGGCCATGCATATTATCAATATGGTGGGGATGGTTCCTTTGAGCCAATTAGTATCGACGCGCCACCAAGTCAGTCTCAAATTGATTATCAAGCTAGTAATGGTCCTGCCATGAACGCTACGGAAGCATCGATAACAAGAATCCAAATACGTTCAGGAGGTTCAAACTCAAATTCTACAAATAACGAATCACCCCCTGGCCAAGGGGAAGAAATTGATCCCAGAGAATTTATGACGACGCGGTAAAGTGATGTAACGTAATGTGGATGTGATGAAGCCCCTGCGATTGCAGGGGTTTTTAGTTATTGCGGATGAGTCGCTTGTAGCGTTTCAGCATTGTTTGTTGAGCTAGGAATAAAGCTATAAACCCTGCCCAGATAAACGGTACAAACCTGCTAAGCCCGCTATTGGAAGTGTACAAAGTGAAAAATAACAAGAACACGAATATGACAGCATTTACCGCATAGATGAAAATAACGTTCTGTCTAGCTCTCCACTTGAAAGCTCCAACAACATCTTCTTCGTTTGCACCGATGAGATGGTGAAGCTCATTCGCTATAAAGGAGCCCTTAGGTTTCTGGGCGGCACTTTGGCGTGCTGTGATCGCACGTTGGCGGCGAGCTTTGCGATTCTTGTTAGCCATTTCGACCTCCGAACGATCGACGCAATTCCCTTACTGTTGTGCAATAATACCATACGACGATTTCAAATTGCAACATGAAACGGCTATTTCCTCATCTTTTCTGCTGGGTCAAAGTATGAGCGCTTATGACATAAGTGGGTAACAAGGTCGATATGGGCATGAAGTATCGTCTTGGCAAGCCAAAGAATATATCCCCCGGCGAATTTCAATACCTCGACGGTTCCCTTGGATATAATGTCCATGAGCGGCCTAAAGACTTCTTTTACTCCCGGAAGAATTCCTAAGAGCAACATAGCGAAAATAGCGATTGTCGCCCAAAATAACACTGTAATCATAAATACCCCCTAAACAGTTGCTGTAAGAAACTCGTTTAGCCGTTCCTCGAAGTTAAGCGCCTGTTTGTCGGCAGGCATCTTCATCTTGCGTTTTATTACCTTAAATGAAGGAATGTGTTTGGGGTAGTTGATCATTGGCGTTCTCAAATGATACATGCGAGCGCCCATCATCATGACCGCTTGCCCCATATCCATGGCTCTCAATTGATCCGGTGTTACCCTGAACTCCTCAACTTCGCGCCAGCTTTCACCCATGCCGCCGCCATCGGACATGCTGGATTGTGGGGTGGTTCTCAAATACTGCGCACTCTCTCCCTGGTTAGCCGAGACTGAGACAGTACGTTGAAAACGCTTGGTTTTACCTAGTATTTCAGCGGCCTCTTCAGGGCTGTCTTTCGCACCGAACTTGAAGAATATTTTGTTCCATGTGTTCTGGATCACGATGTCTGCAAAGTCTGGCGAGACTCGATTAAGCTGGCTGAAGGACTGGAAGGCTGGAATCAGTGCGATATTGGCAGATCGCGCCTGCTCGAAGAGACGCCCTACCCCTTCCATTACGTAAGCACCCATTTCATCCAGAAGTGCGATGAAATGCTCTGGCCTTTCGCCCTTGGGTAAATCCTGAATGTAGGCAACAGCAGAGCGAATGTCCGAGACGATCATTTTCCCTAGGTTGAGGGCTGCGGTGTCCTTTCCCATCGTCGGAAGCGAGACATAAAGCATGTGGCCCTTACGAATAATCTCGGTAAGCACGATTTCCGGGGCATAAACGTTGAAGACCTTTCCAAACTTACCCTGGGCGAACAGTGCAATCCGGCCTGCCATCCCGCCCAGCGTTTGCTTCATGCGGTTGAGGTCGATTTTTGTCCCTTCCTTGGTACGGGTACGGAACTGATCGAGGAAGATCGATAGCGCCCTCTTCTCAGGCCCTTGAGGAGTCATTCTCTCCAAGTTTTCAAGGGCTCTATCGGACTGCAATAGAATTGATAGATCGCCGAAGTGATATAACTGACCGGAGGCTTGCAGAGCGGCAATGATGACAGTGAGTGCATGATTGGCGGATTGCCTGTAGTGATCGGCGCCTGGATTGTTCTCCGCAGAAGGAATGAGGTTCATCAGCCGCGATGCAACCTCATCAGGATCGCCGTGGAGAACAGGGTTATAGGTATTGGCGTTATCGGGGTCTGACACGTCGATAATGTAGAGTTCATCTTCGCGGCCTGTCACCTTGGCCATGTACGCTAGGTGATCCCGAGTGTCCCGATCGATCTTGGCGTCAATGAATAGCCATCCGCGCCCACGCGCAGTTTGCTGCCAGAGGATATATTCACCAAGAGTAGTCTTACCCACACCAGACTGACCCACGATCGCAGTGTGTCGCTGCCCGAGGATGTCGGGCATGTTGATTCGAGTATTTTTGTCGGTGGTCAGGCCGATATGTAAGGAAGGCCCCTTATCATCTACTGGCTCGTCTGAAGGCAGCACGAAGCCCTCTCGGGAATCCTCGTCGTACTGGCGCAGCTTGGCCATAGCCTGGCTCCATGTGAGCTGCGCCATCCCCAGCGAACTCAGGACGCCAGCAGGCCATGCTGGGAAGGTGCCGACAGCCCAAGGTGTAGCGGCCGCAACGCCGGCTGCAATGGCGGTAAGTGCCAGCGCATCCATTCTGCCGGCTATCATGGGCAATCCTCCAGCGTCACGCTATCAGCACGGAACATCCCGGCTGCCCATGCAGCGGGGGCGATGTAGCTACGGCTGTCGGGCAGCGGTGCCTGATGGCAGCGAATCGTCAAAGATGAGCTGTCGTCCAGAGGATGAAGGCTAATGAGGTGTCCTGGGTAGGACGCGAAGACTAGAACTCCGATATAGCCTTGGGGCAAATCTTCTGGTGGATTGCCTCCAAGGTTCAGCGACCAGGCATTGAGCCAATCTAGCTGGTTGGTCACCATAAGCGACTTGCTAAGTAGCGCGCCAGCATCATGACCGCCGTAAAGCTGATGTGCGGGTTCATTGGCGCCTTCCTGAGCATTGGCAAACAAAGGCATGGTTGTTGCCACCACGATCAGCGCAGCCTTGAAAAGAGTTTTCATTATTTGTTGTTCCTATCAAAGAAGCCACTGGGCAAACGATCCCTGCCACCAGCCCCACTAACGCTCGGTAGCATGTTGTTGGGTAGCGATCTTCCTCCGGGAACAAGCGAGTCAAGAAAGGTATGCCACATGCTATATTGAAACTGCTCGGTATATGCATTGCCTGAAGTAGTCACGAACGTAATCCTGCCGGTATAGACAATACTTCCATGAGGAGTAATGGCACCCTCCTTATTGCGGTGGCCATACGTATGGTAGGTGGGTGTGCCAGGGGCCACTGTGGTCGGACTTGAGCCGTCACCCCAGTCGACAACTGCTTTTTCAACTCTTCTAACGTTCTGTCCACCGTTCTCAAAGGACGTATAAGTGAGCGATACATCAAGCTGGGTTTCTAGGCCTACATACCCATTGTTGGGCGTGAACATGAAAGGCCTCTGCCCCGCGTTCTGCACCACTTCTTCTGAACCGGCTGCACCGGATGCCAGCGCTTCAGCTTGGGCAGTGATTCGGTCTACTGGGCTCCCGAAGGAGCCCGTAGATGCCAATACCATCACCACACAAGTAGCTTGAATTAAAGCTATCTTGCCCATGTCTGGTTGAACTCCGATTGTGCTTTTTCCGACAACGTTTCCACGTACTCCGAGAAATCCATATCGCCGAGATCAAGTGCAAGGAACTCGTCAATAGTGAACCCGGTGCAGTCTGGCTTGTACTGACGATCGTAAGTTGTGGAGGCCTTTGTCACACAGCTACCCAAAACCTTTAGCATGCACGGCTCGTATTTCTTTTCTGAGTAGGTGTACCAAGGCTTAGCTGTAAGATTGACTTCAATTGAAGCTCTAAACTCACATTCCTCAACGGAACATCCACCAGTGAGAGTCACTGGTGGACTGTTGCTGACATAGTTATTCAAATTAGTAATGTCATTCTGGATGTTGACTTCATTCCACGCCGCATTGTCATAGCATTCATATGATGAACCGATACACATGCGCAGCCCTCTGGAAGGGGATTCTGAACCTAGAGGGTTTGTATATGCCTCGAAGTGAACATTGTTATGCGCCCAAGAAAACTCGCCCCAGCCATCATTAGGAAAATTGATTGGCCACTTCATATCTAAGGGAATGCGCATCTGACCACCAGCGCCAGCTTTCCAAGCGTGAACTTTGTATTCACAGCTGCCATCTTCAAAACACCCACCTTCTACAACCGAATATCGGTTGATCGCACGGGTGTGATGATCCTCTGCTGCTAAGCGATGGGTTTCCCAGCCTGGGCTAAAGCCATAAACAGGGTGATCAGGGGGTGCCCCGCATGACGATTCAGAGCAGACCGCTGCATAAATGTCTGGGCTTGAAGGGCAGTCGTATCCAGATAACATCGAATTGGTAAAGCCTTCATCGGTAGAGCATTCCTCTTTCCACTGCCAGAACCGCACTAGATTGCCGTTGGCATTTAGCTCGTTCGACCATCCTCCGGCAGAATTGTAAAAAGGAAACTCAATGCGCTTGGTAACAGCTCCACCTGCGTTTTGCGAAGCCAACTCGGCAAGCTGTTCTCGACCCTGTTCTTGAATAATTCTGGCAATCATCGAGTCAAACTCGCACCAGCGTTGGTATCTATCCACCTGAGTTTGGGTGTTCGCAATCGACCATGGCCTTGTCCAATGTGCGCATATTTGCTTCGCGTAGGACATGTCACCTTTCGCAGGCGCGTTGTAAATATAATTTGCGAACGTGCATAGCGTATTATTGGTGGGAACAAAGCCGGGTGTAACTTGGACGGCTCGTTTCGCCATGCGGGCAGCAGCAAGCTCTACATCTTCGAGGTCGCAGTAGTCAGCACCGATTCCTGTTGCCATAGAGATAAATGAGCTGGTCAAAACGACATCTTCTGGGTCTTCCTGACAGCATTGCATGTGCTCAATAGCATTTAGAATGTCTGCCGAAGCAGTGCCAGCCAAGACAGCTCCAAGCGGTCCGCCAAAATACGTTGCCAAAACCGTTGATACGGTTGCGTTAAATTCCATCATGCGACGGAAATCGCTTGTAATCGCTTTGCACTCGCGCTCCATGCCAGAAAAGATCCGCATGTTTTCATCTAGCCCGCCCTCGGCAGCGATCATGTCCATGACACCTGCCGCTGCAATAGCTTCTGAGAAGGCGCCTTCATCATCGCTAACTTCAGGCATAATTTCGTAGGAGCTAGGGTCGCATTTCCCATCTTCCCGACATGTATATGTCTGTTCCTGCCGAACGCATAAACCGTCTTGCTTTATGGTGCAGTCGTAGCTCGTTATGTTGCAGTTCGGGTCGTTATTGCAACGTGGTGTCTCGCCGATGTAACAGCGCTTAGTTACTTTCTGGCCAACAATATTACCAGAAGCATCTTTTATATCTGTCCTGCTTATATCTGGGCCACAGCCATACGAAGTGTCGGCACTACATGTGGACTCGCTCTTTTGCCATTCTTCGATCCAACTGTCAGGAAGAATGCGTGAATATTGCGAATAGGTCGCTGGATATGTTTCTCCAAACGTGTTTACCAACTCCCAGTCATCATCGTTCTGTAGTGCTTCGAGATTGCAAGTGTGGCTATATGGATCGCCGTAACATCTATAAGTAACGGCATATTCCCAGCATTCTCGTCTGACTGTTTCACCCATTATTGTTCTAGGGGCAGAATCAATACATGTTTCTCCGACCTTATAGCACTCTTGGTAGTCGCTTAAAGCCCCAAAGGTAACCTGAGGTATTATTAGATAGATTAATAAAGCTGCTAGATGAGTATATTTCATAATTTATAACTCAGGCCGTCTGCTTTCTAAACCAGTACATTCATCGATCACTCTATCTGTGAATTCGATTCTCATTGGTATAGGGAAGCTATTTGAACCTGCATAGCTTATGTTCTTGCAAGGGTTTTCAAAGTAAGCAGTGACGTTGCAGGTAGTGCCATTACAGTTCTGCTCGTAAGCTACTCGAAAGCATTTACTGCCGCTGAAATCCTCTATAACAGTTGTTTTAGGTACAGTAGTGTTCAAGCCGCCACTGACGACATTTGAGTGAGGGCCTGTATAACGTGAACCATCTGACTTCTTTACCGTGTCATAGACAACTCGGTAGCCTTGGTCTTGGCAATAAAAGTTATATCTGAGGTAATCGACGCAGCTAGGGCAGGGGTCGCTTGTTATAGTTAAAAGGTGATCGCCATTATCACATGTCGGTATTTTTATTCCCGTCACCTCAAGTTTTCTAGCGCAGCTAAACTCTTCGGAGTCTCTTCTTACCTCACACTCCCGAGATTCAGGCTCACAAGTAACGAGTCTTGTTGGTATATCGACCACGCAGGAATCGGTTGTGATTTTATCCGGCTTACATTCTCCACCATCATTGATGTCAAGAAAATCAATTGTCCTTGGGTCGTTGGGGTCACATGAAACTGGAATATCACCTTCACTGAAAAGTTGGTTTATTTGATTGCCGAGACACTTTGAACGATCATCAGCAAAGTTGCTGCCACGTTCAAAAGTAGGGTTGTCGCGAACATCACTAATTGTATTTGACGGGTGATTGGGATCTTGATTGACTCTATCATTCCCTTTCTGACGCATATCGTTGCCGCCCCATGCATCCCCGTGAAGTTGGTGCATAGTCATGGTGCAAGACGATGAAGAACATTCAGCCTCGACTCGATATGCTCCGTACAGGTTGCCTCCGCTGAAGGCGGCTTCTCCCCCGGTCGGTATTTCTCTTGTGACCGTGTAGCGGTCCTCGCTACACCGTATCCCCTGAGTTAGTGCGTCACATACGGACACACTGATCCGCTCAAGCTCACCATTGTCGCTTTGTTCACACTCTTCGACCAAAACTCGAATGCCGCCTGCAGTGAGGCGAGCCCCGTCGCGGCATCTAAAGTTTCGCTGCTGTTTCTGTTTAACTTGAAGCCCCACCTCCCCTCCAAGCTCGCCAGAGGTTTTTGTATCCTCAAGACCCAGGCTCGATGTAGCTGAACGGAAGGCATTGTTTGGGTTGAAATCTCGAGCCCAGGCTCCCCCAGCATTCATTCCCGCTTGGTTAGGGGTGGCCATTGCCACGTCGCTCAAGGGCACGAGGGCCGCAAAAGCGGCCCCCATGGCAAACAGTTTTAAGCAAGAGCCCTTCGGCATGTCACTCCTCCCAGAGATGATCAATATTCTGTCCCGCGGGACCAACGGCCGGCCCCATTGGCGTGTCGTAAACTTCGCGATCAGTGCCTTGATAGCGCTCACGGAGCCGTTGTGCGTTGCGCTCAGCTAGCTCGTCGCTCAGCGACTCCCACTTTGCTGACGCAATGCCTCCCTGCTCAGGAGCGCTTTCGGCGCCCTCGCCCTTGAGCGCGTTGATGTAGACCTCGGCATTGCTGGCACCGCCTTTGTTGAATTGCTCTAAGGCATATAGGGCAGTTACTGACCCTTCAGCCTTCCAGTAATTGTCTGGATTGCCCTTTGGGCATCCCTGGTACTCGAGCTGCAGACCATCGATTTCGCCTATTTGGCGCTTGGCGGTCTGGCACACCCCCATGGGATCTTCCTTGGCAAGGACAATCGTGGGTACGGTGTCGATGTCGTAGGTATCGAACAGTCGCGGGTCGATCTGAATTGGCGCTGTCATGCCCCCAGGGCGTAGCACCTTCAGCAAGCGCTCCCTGGTAAAGTCACGAAGATTCATACCCGGCTCTACTCCGCGCAGAACTAGCTCGCCTCCAGCTCTGGCCGCATCAAGCGCATAGCCTCGAATCAGGCTCTCGGGCATGGAGAAAGAGATAAAGAAATACAGCCGGTCTTGCTCACCAAGGTCTAAGGATTCCCTCAGTGCTTGCCATTCAGCGGCCATTTTCGGATCTGCAATTCCTCCCGTTTCGCCTTGAGACCGGACGTTATCAAGCATCTCCGTGCCTGCTGCCTGGCCTGCAGCTGATCCGCCTGATCCGTCTCCCATCGCCTCGAGGATGGCCTCTGGGCTCGTCTGTCCGGTGAACAGGCCACTAGGCGCCTGAGAGCCTTGAAGAGCGGAGAAAGCACCTTGAGCGGCTTCTACGGGTGATTGTTGGCATAACGCCGATGTGCTGATTAGCGACAGAGTAATAACGGTCAGAGTGCGCAGCATTGCTTACCTACCCAGATCAAGAATGCGGAATCGGTACGAACGGCGGTGTTTGCGGGCGGCAGCATCCCCCAGCGGAACTCGGACATCCCAAGGACTGCGGTTTGGTTACTGGCAACCGGCGCCACCGGATCAATACGGTATTGGCTGCGAATCATGTTCGGCAGATAAACGGATTGGCATTCAGCCCATGGGCCGGTAGTTGATAACAGGCCCGCCATGCGCGTTTTCCGCTGCATGTACTTTCCAAGGACGTGGAGATTGCCTCCTTGGGGAGAGCTGTGAGTTGTGCTTGAGCCAGTAAGGGGATAGACGACGCCCTGCGAACCTTGGCACCAGAACATCATGTCTAGGGGGCGGCCTGCAGCAGAAGCTACGGCGTCAGGGATGCACGATAGAGCACCAACTGGATTGGCGAAGAGAGCTGACTCTGGGAATGCGATAGATGTCCAGGTGTCATCTTGCCAAGTGGCATCTACCTCGGTGAGGTCAGCTAGGTTAAACCCTGATGTGTTCATGCATCCCAGTGAACTCATCATGTTGAGAACACTAAACAGCGGGTAGATATACCAGTGGATTTGCATCCTGGTAACGCTGCTATCCCCACGTCCCGAGCCATACGTCTGGTTGGAAGTGAGGGAGTCGTATCCGGTAAGGACTTGCTCGCCTCCGAGAGTCGACATACAGCCAGGTGTTCGCGCCACTTCAGCGAGGAACGTTGGCTCCCAGTAAGTCATTCCGATACCTGGCATGTCGATGCCATAAGGGCCAGGACACATACAGATTGGGTCCATGTGCATGAGGGGAGGATTGGACCCGCCTCCCGTGGCAATACCAGCCACCGTAACCGGGAACATGTTGTTCCAGTTTGCGTCGTTGATGGGATTGAAAATCTCCCCCTGACATGCGGCTGAACCCGATAAGGGGGAGGCACTGTATGTGCTTCCCGAAGATAGGGCGGCAACAGTCAGAACAGAGAGTAGTAACCTCTTCATGGCAGGTGTTCCTCCAGGGTGGTGGCATCATAGGGATAGGCGAAATGGGTCACTTCGATTACGTCTGGTTGACTGTCCCGAACGCCGGCTAAAGAGGGGGTGTGCGTGATGCCCAGCCGGTCGAAATGCCATTCCTCGGCAAAGTACACGGCATGGCCAAGCTCGGAGGCCAAACTGCCCGGATCTCCGGCTGTGACGATCACTGTTAGGTTGGCTGGATGACGAGCCTTTAAGGTCATGGCCAGCTCACGCTGATCCTCGGCTCGAAGATCAACTACGAGGAGCCAGTTATCAGGCTGTATGTGCTCGAGGGGGTTGACCTTGGTACCGGCCTCATAAATGACCCCCCACTGGTATGAACCATCGGGTTGCCGCTTCAGGGCTTCGATGTCTTCACCCAGCGTATAGGAGGGATCAATGAAGTTGGTTTCGGTGTGCTCGGCTACCGGGACGAACCAATCAGGGATATCTTGAGTGTGATTCTGGGCCTGGCCTGTCATGCGCTCATTAATGGCGTCCCAGTCGACACCATGGGCCTCGGCCACTATCGCAAGCCGCATGTCTGGCTCTACGATTTTCCAGGTAGGGCCTAGAACACCCAGATCCTGATCGGAGGCAATTGCGTTCGTGGATAAAGCAGCTCCTGAGAGCGCTACCGATAACGCTGCAATTTTACTATACTGTACTACGATTTCCATGTTTAAGGCGTTCCAATCTGCGGTATACGCTGCGCTCGGTCATGTTCGCTGCGGCTGCTATCTCAGCAGGCGATAGGCCTTCGCAGTGAAGGGCCAGCAGGTTTTCATGAGATAGCTCGGATCGAGCTGAACGTTTGGGTAGGTCGATAAGATGCGCTGAAGCCATCGTAGTGGCCTCAACGTATGCCTCAGGGTCAATGTCGATTTCGTCGTTGAACTCTTCAGTGAAACCAGGAATCTGTTCAGCCATCAGATCAAACTGCTCAGCCCTGGGTTCGCTATCAGCCTGGCCGGCCTTGTGAACTGTTACTGGTAGGATGGTATGGCGGCGCCATGTGCTGACTGCGAGGAATGCCGCCTCACCAGCATATTTCATGATCGCATCATGGGAATACGAAGGGTCATATTCCTTAGAGAACCAGGCTACATAAATTTCCTGTTTCATGTCCTCCTGCCATTGCCTGGGGATATGCAATCGGGCTGCCGTCCAACCAACAAGTCGCTGCATTTCAGAAGGCGGGTGACTTGCCAAATATTCATAGAGGTTAGTCATGCGTGACGCACTCCTGAACGACCTGATCAACACGCTCGAGAGGCATGGCTGCGAAATCAAGATCAGCATTCCGACAACCCGTGGGCGTGCTGAACGCAGCAAGACCGACAGTGACTTGGCTCGACGTATTGCTACTCTGCGAGACGATTACGGCATGACACTGGCCAAGATCGCAGAGCACCTGACGGGGAAACTTGGATGCTCGATTTCCGTGGCATCCATTCATACCTGGACAGGGGGAGCGGCCCCTCGAAAGGTGGCCTATGACAAAGTGCTCAATGCTCTTAATGAAATCATGTCCGAGCACGTCGCTATCGAAGGCGGTGCTTGGGTCGATTCCAAAGAGATCAAAGCTACTGTGGAGCGCTGGATGGAAGTAATGACCCCACGCCAGATAGCCGTGGCTGCTGACGAGGCTGTTACCTCTGTGCGCAGTTGGGCTACAGGCAATCACCGTGTTCTGCGTACCAAGTGGAGACGTGTTGTTCCCCAGGTAGAACAGATGTGTGAGATCATCCAAGCGCAGCATATCGAGACCTAGTACCCTTATGCCTGGTGCTGCTCACGCTGATGGCTTTGTGCCTCAGCGTGAGATTCGGTTTCAGCTTCACCAACTGAGGGGCTAGTTCCTGTGCCTCGTTCCTGTTGTTTTGCTTCCAGTTTTTTCTTTCGTTCCTCCTCTCTCAAGAACCGCTTGAATTCACGGTCTCTATCCATGACATTCGTGAGCATTAGGTCCACGAGATCGTTATTTGCAACTTTCTCGCCGAATGTCTGCTGATAAAGTTCTTTGTACAGTTCAAGGCGGCCAAGCGTTGACTCCGGCAACTGCAGCGGAAAGTGTTTTTTGGGATCGTATTCAATACGGCCGATGAGCATTGCTTACTCCTGGGTTAAGATGTAGCGATGCAATCTTGCCGCTGAGCGTGCGGCGCTAGATAGGCAATAAGTATTAGAATTTGTTATCCGGTATAGTTCTATTTGACTAGATGACATGCTGACGTCATATGGGGAGAAAAAATTGGATCAGGGAAAAAATGATAAAGACCTACGGAAGGTCCTCGACGCAGGAATCCGTAAAGGGGGTTCAGGCCCCAAGGATGGCCAGAGGGGAAAGCCCAAAGGGCCAAGAACTGACTACCTGCAAATAGAGCCGGAAACGCCTGGCTATAAGTTGGTTCAGGTTATCTTCGAGAGAGCTGTTGGCGAAGGGCTGGCTTCCACAGACCTAGCCGACCACCTTGGCATTGCGCCGAGCACTCTAAGCCACTTGAAAACTGGACGTAGGCTTGCCAGTAGCCTGGGCCGGGATGTGATTGAAAAGTTTGCAGAGTTTCTGAACTATCCGGTGCTTGCGGTTTTGATCCTGGCCGAGCAGGTACATCTGTCTGACTTTTACTCGCCCCGAAATGATCTGGATCGCGCCATTGATCGGGCACTCCAGTTTATGGCTGACGATCCAGAGTGGGGAGGGATGATGCCCAAGGACCTTGAAGGCGCCTCAACGCATATGAAGTTATGGAGTGTGTGGATGTATGAACGCGCTACAAAGACCCGCCTTATTACGGGTGGGGTAGATTACCTGGACCTGCTCAAGAGCATGGATGAATTCAGGGGGGAATATCCCAGTCAGGAATAGGGTCTTCCCTTTCCAAGAAAATGATGCTGTTGCCGTGGCAGTGGTGAGCGTAGCTTTGAAACCGCGGTGACTAGGCATGCCTTAGGCCAGGGACAGGGAACATCCCCCGAACTACCCTGATTTGATTATAAGGCCGTGAATCGTTCGAGTTATACGGCGCGGTCGCTCCGGCTATCTTCGCCCATCTCAATAAAAGATAGTTTACGAACATCTCTGGAATTGCATATAAACGACTAATTTTAGGCGGTATTCTGTGTTAGCGCGTATCTATTTTAGAAGGTTTTTCTACAACTTTTGAATGGATTTATGTGCGGCCTGGTGTGCTTTCTTGTTGTGTTCACCGTTGCAGTTATTCGTTGAGTCAACGAGAGCACATGAGCCGCTTCGCGGCTGAATAAGAGCCAGGCCACGACACGCCTAGATTTGCTATAGTTAAAGCCTGAAAAACGCCCCAAGTCACTTCGTTTTGTTAGAGCAAGCAGAACTGCTGTGGGAGAGCAAGCTATCTTTCTTCTGCTCTCCACGAAAAGCACATGGGCCGCTTCGCGGCCTATCACGAGGCAAGCCTCGAAACGCCTAATATTTGCGATTTCTAATTCCTTAAACCGCCCCGATTCAACTTCGTTCTAGCCCGCTATTGTCTCCTCATGCTCACGCCTCGAAGGCGCCAGCATAGAGCGCGGTGGCATGGCCTCCCCACTCCCCGAAAAGGACATTATGGCCGTTGCTGCTCACGCCTCGAAGGCGCCAGCATAGAGCGCGGTGGCATGGCCTCCCCACACCCCGACAAGGACGTTTTCACCGTTGCTGCTCACGCACCGAAGGCGCCAGCATAGAGCGCGGTGGCATGGCCTCCCCACACCCCGGCAAGGACGTTTTCACCGTTGCTGCTCACGCATCGAAGGCGCCAGCATAGAGCGCGGTGGCATAGCCTCCCCACACCCCGACAAGGACGTTTTCAACGTTGCTGCTCACGCACCGAAGGCGCCAGCTTGGTCAGTAATGGCGCGCTTGGGATACTCATATATAAGGGAATACATATTGTATTAGGAGGTGCTTTCATGGAGGTTGATTCCTGTATGGGGTATTACCTCTCCCCCACCCTCTCATACCTACCAGCACGGTCATTTAGTAACTGTCATCCTCCCCCCGTACAAGGATACCCAAAGGGTGGTTGCCCAGCCTCTGGGTATAGCTCTCCGTTGGAAGGGGTAACGCGCATAGCGAGTACACATATAATGGGTGAGATGCATCATGGTGCGTTCTCCATTACGGCGAACATCTAAGCCCGCTTGAGGCCAGTTCAGCGTCTCAAAAACGGCTTGTAGAGTGACACTCCCAGCCATAGAGGAATCAGTTGGTGCGCAAAAAAAAGAGCGTCTAGCTGTCCTCTTTGCCGCCATGTTGGCCTAGCTCTGGTCGATAGTGACGTGCAGTACCAATGGCCTTATTGATGCGCTTCAAATGGTCGATGAAGCGTGCCCTACGTTCGATCAGCACGAGAGCTTCTGCTATCAGTTCCCGTGCCTCTTGAGGTACAGATTTCGCTCTTGCTGCTACCCCTGGTCGCTGTATTCTCACAGCATGCCAGGTTGATGGAGAATGCCGGCTATGCTGTTGTCGGTTGACCCATTTACGCCATACCGGGTGAGGGCAACCGAGGCATCCATAACCACACCGACTAACATCTAAAAGTACCGCACCATGGGTGCGTGGTTGGGCTTCTCTGATGCGTTCAACGATGTCCAGTAGCTGCCTTGTGTACTCCCCCATAATTGCATCTATATCTGCCGTCAGTGCGCCGACCATTAGCTCGGCCTCGTGAGCTAGTACCTCTCTATCAACTGTACGGCGTGAGCGACGTTGATTAGTGCTTTCAACAAGTAGTTCATCGTCGTCTTGGTGGGCTTCATGCATAACGGTTCCTATCGTCTCCTATCAATCTTAAAGGATATTTTCTGTGTGCTTTAAAGGTGGTGAGCGGGTACGTCTGGCAGGTGTTAAATTGAACGCCTTCCTTGGCGAGGGATTGTCTTGTTCGGTAGCTTTTGATGTGATCGTACTTGTGCCCTTGCCCCGTCCAAGGGGTGCCCGGCCTACCTCTCGGCGCGGCTAGCGTGGGTGCTCGTTGAGGAACACGCGGCACTCTTGTATTGAGGTGCGGGCAGCCTCGGGTAGCGTTACTTTGTAGCGCTTCGCTGCAGACTCAGCAGCAGCTATCATTCTCGCGGTCGGTGCCTGGATCTGCATGTACTTGTCGATGAATGTTTTACACTCCCTGAAAGAGGTCAGCTCTCCATTCAATGTCACCTCATTCTCATCCGCTAAGCGCATCGCCAAGGCCTTCATCTTGTCAGTGGGTGGCGGTGTTTGCTGCATTACTTCGTCCAGAAATGAGCGACACAGCTCGAAGCTCTTTTCGATGCCTTCTGGTAGCGTGAGACTGCGAGCTGCAGCTAGCTTTCGTGCAGCAGAAACCATGTTCTCTGTGGGGCCATTGGCCGTTGCCAAAACAGCCTCGGGTGCATTGCCCATGATGTCGATTGCCTCTTTGATACGGGTGGTGATGAAGTCGCGTTGAGCGGTTATAAAAGTGTCACGGGCATGCTTTGCCGCTGTGTCGTTGGGTGCATTCTGGATCGCATCGAGCTGGCGCTCCCAGGCGGCTGTCACACGCACATCGGAGAGTTCGGAGGGGGTGTTATCGATGAATGCGCGGCCTCGCGGGGTGGAGACAATAAGCAGCTGTTTGCCCTTACGCTTGGTGGTTATGTATTCACGATCAAACAACGTCTGCAAAACGGTATCCCGAGTGGCTGGAGTGCCTATCCCTTCAGCTTTTCGGAGTGCTTCTGCATCTTCACCATCGACGTGCCGGCCTGCATTGAGCATTGCGCTCAGTAAGTCGTGCAGCGTGAAGTGTTTGGGCGGCTCTGTGCGTGCCTCATGAAGCCTTACTGCCTCGACGGGAGTGTTAGCGCCGGTCACCAGTGGCGGCAGGTCTTTCTGCTCTTTGTGGGCCTCGAAAGCAGTCATCCAGCCGGGGTCAATGATGCGTTTGAAGGTGCCAGCAAACAGCGCTGGCTGTCGCTCAATCACGTCCTCAACATCTATGCTGGCGCGGACACTCAGGGACTCGACGGTAGCGGCTGGTAGGAGGGCCTGGATGAATTGTTTTGCGCAGGCCAGGTAAACCTTTTGCTCGGCCTCAGTGCGTTCTGACAGGTTCGGTGTCTTGCGCGTTGGGATGATCCCGTGGTGGTTCATGGGCTTGTCGGTAAAACAGCGTGGACGTGGCGCCTCGGCACCCTCCATGCAATGTCGGCGTCCAGCTTGCCGAGCTGGCGTCATGAGCGTGTCATCAGCCTTTGCTGCGCCTCCCAAAATGGCCAACAGATCGGTCCGGTTATAGAGGCTTGCGGGCAATTCTCCATGCTCTGTTCGGGGGTAGGTCAGGTAACCATCGCTTCGCATTGAATCGGCTGCTTTCAGCGTCTGTGTGGCCGTGAGGCCGTACTTTTTTGACATGTCTCGCTGAAGCGCTGTGAGGCTGTATGGCAGCGGTGGATGTTTGGCTGTTTGCTTTGTCTCGGCCTCCAGAATGGCGGCGTTATCGACGGTCTCTAAGCGCTTGGTGAAGGCCAACATGGCAGCCCTGTCCAGGAACATTGGCTTGCCGTCATCCTGCAGTTGGATGCTGCTGGCGCCAGCTATTGGGGTGGCTGGTGAATAGGTCAGCTCGCCCCCGCCCAGGGTAATCTTTGTCTGGTAGTGATCGACTGGAATAAAGGCTTCGATTGCGCGATCGCGGGTAACAACAAGCCCAAGGGTGGCGGACTGTACGCGGCCGGCCGACACGAGCCCTGCCTTGCCCTTGCCTTTGGCTAAATCGCTACCCATAAGGCCCAGGCGTGCGGTTGCCGTGTATGCACGGACAAGGTACTGCCAGAAGCCATCCGCGTTGGCGCGGGCCTGCTGAGCCCGCCAGAAAGATATGGTTTCTCCGGCGTTCCTGAGGCGCTTGGCCGCGGCCTGAACATCGGCCGCTTCCATAGAGCCAGTCAGCCACATCCGCTTCACCGAACCGCGGTACTTAGCGTATTGCAGGATCTCGTACCCGATGGCTTCGCCTTCGCGGTCTGGATCGGTGGCCAACCATACTTCTGTTGCTTGAGAGAGTTCTTTTTTAAGGTTTCCCAGGTATTTCTTACCGCGGTCGGTAGGCGTCTGAGGAAAGGCGGTAGGTAGGGGCAGAAGACTGCGGGGATCGCGCCAATTGGCCTCTGGGCTCACCTCGGAAGGCTCAACAGGCGCCAGCAAGTGCCCTGCGGCCCAAACTAAGGTAAGTGTTATGCCATTCCAGGTGCCGGTGTAGGCGTTGCCGCTGCGCGTAAGACCTAAAGCAGGGGCTATTTTGTCGGCCTGGTCGGAGTGTTTCTCACACAGAATGAGTGCTCGTGATGTCATCCTGAAGGTCGTCCTTCGGTAGAGGAAAGTAAGCGGAATAAGCACCGCTCAGAAGCAAACCGACAATACGATGTCTTTCATCTCTAAAGTGTATTGCATTCTTAAAAAGTGTCGTCTAGTATAAAAAACATAGGCAGCGGAAACAGTTTAACAACCCTCTGCCGAACGAATTAAGCGGATTGCGCCCGCTATCTCCTCTCTCCCCTGACACGGCTTCGGGGATGCGCATTAGCCGTCTGGTCGTCTCGGTAACGGGGCTACCGGAGAGCCCTCTGAGTTAGCCCTGATCCGGCTTCTCTCTCACTCTCAACTCAGAGGGCTCCCCAGTAGCAGATCCAGAGTTTGAAGTCGGGCGCGGCCCGGGCGTGCTGACAATCCACGCTCCCCAGTAAGAGCCTGTTTCCCTGTACCTCACCCGGCCTCCCCAGCCGGGTTTTTTTATTTGCGAGGGCGATCCATGGACAACCTTGAGGAATTGAGCGGCGTGATCAGTGCCGTTCGTTTCGTAGGTGAAGAGGGATTTCAGATCCTGACTGTGCGCGATGCTCAGGAACAGGAGGTAACGCTGGTGGCTGTATGCCAGCCGCTCAACGAGGGGGAGTCTGTACAGGCCCGCGGCACTTGGGGCACGCATCCTAAGTTCGGCAAGCAGTTCAAAGCCGATCGGCTCATCACGCAAATACCTCAGGAGTCCAAAGCGCTGGGTGCATACCTTGCGAGTGGCAAGGTGGCCGGCATTGGCCCCAAGTTCGCTGCGCGGTTGGTCGCCCACTTCGGTGATGGGCTGCGCGACGTACTCGGTGACGAAAAGGCCTTACGGGCTGTGTCAGGCATCGGTAAGAAGAAGGCAGTGGGGATAGCGGCGAGCTGGAATGAGTACCAAGAAGCGCGTGATGCATTGATCTTCCTGCAGGGGCATGGTCTGGGCGCTTCACGTGCAATGTCGGTCTTTCGCCAGTTGGGCCAGGAGACCATTGCGAAAATATCCGCCAACCCCTACCGCACCTTATTGAAGACTCGAGGTATAGGGTTTCGTATAGCCGATGCTATTGCTCAATCTCTTGGCTTCGAGTTGACCCACCGCGATCGACTCATTGCGGGGCTTCGCCATGTCGTTGATGCACGATCAGCCTCGGGGCATACCCTGGCAACCTCGGATGAATTGGTCTCGGAAGGCGCGCAGCTCCTCGGGGTCGACGTGGCACGCATGGCCTCGGTTGTTCAACTGCTGCTGGCGCATGAAAAACTTATAAGTGTTGAGAGCGGGCTAGTTGGCCTGCCTTCGCTGGTGGAAGCCGAGAGAACCATCGCCACAGCGTTGCTGGCGCGTGCGGTGCTTTGGAATGGCTGCAACCTAGTCCGTGTTAATGGTGAGCTGTCGGATGGCCGGGTGCTCAGTGATGAGCAGCGCCAAGCATTGGAGACCTGCCTTGCGTATGGGGTGGCTGTGCTTACGGGTGGGCCGGGGGTGGGGAAAACCACAGTGACTGAGGTGCTGGCGCAGACACTGGATGATGCTGGCCTTGAGCTGGCGCTGTGTGCGCCAACTGGCCGTGCCTCTCGGCGAATGTCGGAGGCAACCGGGAGGCCGGCTTCTACTATTCATCGTCTCCTGGGCGCTGGCGCCAGCGGCTTTGAGTTTAATGCTAGCAACCCGATCGAAGCGGATGTAGTGACCATTGATGAAGCATCGATGGTCGATGTGCCGTTGTTTCTGGCTCTGGTAGTGGCGCTGCCTGACCACTGCCGACTGTTCATCATCGGTGATCAGGATCAATTGGCCTCGGTTGGGCCGGGAAACATTCTTCGCGATGTGATCGGTTCGGGTGCTATCCCAGTGGCACGTCTTCAACAGATCCGGCGACAGGGGCCTGGCTCGCAAATTACTGTCCAGGCGCACGCCGTCAACCAGGGCAATAGTCCTCAATCGGTGCCAGATAGCGACTTTGAGATTGTCGAAGTGCCGGAAGGCGGTGACCCCGAGCTGGTGTGTCGTGTGGCATTGCGGGTGGCCACTGAAGACATGCTGGCGCGTGGCTTCGATCCTCTTTATGAAGTGCAGGTGTTGACACCCATGCACGGTGGTCCGGTCGGAACCCGTGCTCTCAATGAAGCGTTACGAAGCTATCACGTCCCGGGCGATCGGGGCTCGGTGACGATCCATGGGCGCCAATGGGCGCCAGGAGACAAGATCGTACAGACCGAGAATGACTACAACCGTGATGTCTTTAATGGTGATCTCGGCTATGTAGTGACGGCAGACGCTGAAGACAAAACCGTGCTGGCGCGGTTTGAGGATAGAGAAGTGCTGTTCACCAGTGACGCGCTCGGCAAGTTGCAACTGGCCTATGCAATGACAGGCCACAAGGCGCAAGGGTCCGAATTCCCGGCCGTGGTCATTCCTCTAGTGCGATCGCACTGGCACATGCTTGAGCGACAGTGGCTTTATACAAGCCTCACTCGTGGAAAGCGCCGTGTCGTACTGGTTGGCCACCCTTCTGCTATCAAGCGAGCCGTCAACCATGTCACCGGCCAGCGTCTGCTCACCTCACTACCGCTTTGGTTGCGCCAGCCAGCCCTATCAGTATCACCAACCCATAAAGGAGAGAGCTATGGCCAAACGAGCGCTTGAAGTCGCACAGCAGAAGAGACGTGTTCCCCAGGATCGCGGCGAGCCAAATACCGCCTGCATTCAAGGCTGGCTAAACCGCAACTCCCAACCCGGGAACGCAGAGGCGACTTTGACCGGAGGTGTGGCATGAGCGGCTTCATCGCCATTCTCTGGGTCGGCGCTCTCGCGTATGCCGTCTTCCTCGCTGTGTTGCTCATTCTCGGACGGGGCAATCTCAAAGATCGTCGCTTTCTAATTCACTGGATGGTCGCTTGGTCGGCGCTGACGATCGGTATACGAATGGCTGCGACGGAGCCTGACCAGCCGCCTCCCTCTGCGCCGCAGTTGGGAACGCCGATGGCCGTGGTCACCTCGGCAGGCGGTGAATCCGAACCGGAGACGGACTAGAAAAGCTGTTTACCCCTGCCCTCTTGGTGAGGGGGCTAGGGAGAGTCGGCAGTGTGTGAGCTTTGTGGAGAGTCAACATAATGGGCAATCAGTCACCGACAACACGCTTCATTGAGATGGTGCCCCTTTGCTGGTGCTTGCCGGCGCGATCGCGCTGCTGCAGGTGCATGCGATTCAGTTTTGGACGGAGTTTGTAGGTCCAATGGGCTGGGCCTGGGCTGTTCTCCTAGAAGTCGTTGCATTGTGGCTCTGGTATCAGCGCCAGCTGGCGCGGCGAATGCTGGCCATGGTCGCCAGCGTGCTTACGCTTACCGGCCCCATTTATATGGTTTGTGAGCCTCTGGTAGAGGAATGGCTGTCGGCATCTCACGTCGACGCTGGCCGGGAGCTGCAGCTCGAGCGGCTGACCCTAGAGGCCTCGCGCCTTGAGGAGAGCATCGATAAATTCCGGGCAAATAGTGAGGCCCGGGCGGGCTGGCTCGAACCCATACAGCTAGCACAGGCTCGTCTCGCCGAGGTCGACAACCAGTTGGCAACTCTCGTGGCGGCGCCCCCTGCCGAGTCCTCGACTTGGCGCAAGCAGGCCTTGATCGGGATGCAAGCGGTGGCGCTGCTGATCTTCCAGCTGGCCGCGGTGCTCGCTATCACATCTCTATCCAAACTGCGCCAGCAAGCAATCGCCGAGGGTGTCACCCCGCGCCCTACCTCCTCTGGTGACAGGTTGCACGAGGAACCGCCCGAAATTGGGCAGAACTTGGTTGTAGCAGGTGCGCTACACACCGAGGCCGGTACATGCAACCTCGAACCGGAGCTGGGTGTGCCCAGTATGAGTGAAGCGAATAATGACAGTGAGCTGGGAAAGGGAGGGTTCGCGTATGCCGATATTGTCGTACTTCGTAATGCCCTGGAGCAGCTGCTCAAGGAAAGAGGAATGACACAGGCAGAGTTTTGTCGTGAACACGATTTCTCGCCAAGGGATCTTTCGCTGTTGCGCCGACATGAGGCGCGCTGTGCAGCGGGAGAGCGGACGATCTCCATCACAGCCTTAGATCGGCTGGCCGAGCTTCTTCGGCGCCAGACAGCCAGCTGTGCTGCAACGTAGGGGGTAGACATGGGCTCTACACTCCATGAAACGAACAAGCAAGATTTGCTCGCAGGCAACGCGCTTGTGAGTGAGCTTCATGAGTACCTGCGTCATCGTGCCGTTATTGAGCAGGATCTGCGGCGTGTTGGCATCACTGATACCACCCCTCTTGAATTGGCCGATCGCATCATTGCCGATGCGATGCACTCAGCCTATGCCTGCATGCTCAGCGCCCACAAGCTGACCTATGCCGGTATTGCCAAGGGGAGCGAACACAATCACAGGAGACAAAGCGATGGCGAAACCTAGTCATTGCAAGGGCGAGCTGGTAGCACTCTCTAGCGGTGGGGCGACCCATTACCAGTGCAGCGGGCTATATCGAGCTCTGGTTGACCTCAACCTGGGCGAGCTTGCCGAACAGTATTGCCTGCAGGCCCCTTATCGCGAAGCGACACTGGTTAATCTCAATAAGGGCATCGTAACCATTGACGACATTAATGCGATGGAGGCTTCCGGTGCCTATGCGCATCGGGACATCTCGGATCTAGGCTTTGGCCAATACTTGATTCATCGCGGCTATTTACAACTTGTGATGATCAATGAAGTTCACTGTGGTGCCGGCTTTTCTCCCGACCTTGTGCGGGAATCAGCCAATGCTCGTGCACAGACGCTGAGCCAGCTTTCGGGTGGCCATGCATGAATGCCATCACCCCGCCCCCCATTCACTTTGATATGCCAGATAGCACCATGACCGAGCGAGCCTCATGCCCAGTCTGTGCCTGTCAGGACAGTCCAGACTATCTGAAAAGAAACACCGACTGGTTTCATGCGCACTGGCTGGTGTGCCAGCGGTGTGGTTACCAGACCACCACACATTCTTCCTACGAAGCGGCCGAACGTGACTGGGACAAGGCTTCACTCGGTCGACAAGCAGAAGAGGCAGGGCTGCTTGTACCGGCCATTCAGGTCTTTTCGATGCGTGACCTGGAGCTGTTGGAGTCGCTTCAGAAGGAGGCCTCAGAGGGTGATTGTGCGCGTACCTATCTTGTCTCCCGTGACTCACTGGTGCGCTGGAAAGAGATCGCCCGCCTGGGTCGTGACGAAGTAGATGAAACGCTGCAACCAGCGGTCGCGTCTGTCGAGCGGGAAATAGCTGACTTACTTCAGGCTCAGTGTGACGAGGACTGATGTCACCGCGCTGTTGCAAGGAGTGACCAATGCATATTCATTTGCGGGTTCGAAAATAGGCTACCTAGCGAGGCATGTAAGCCTTCAAGGGTGCTACCTACCCGCACCGGCGCAGGCCTCAAGTCGGAGCTAGTTTGTTTGAGTACCGGTAGGAACTGGCAGACCTTTACCGGCCATACAGTTGCGCCATGCTGACCCTGCAGACGAACCATCAAGATATGTTGACTCAGCAACTGGGATTAGTTGAATAATAGAATGCTGTGAAGTAGCGATATCATACTGACTGATATCGATTTCATCGAAAGGAACAGATTTTAGGGTGATCATTCCACCATTTTGCTCACGCAAAGGCTGTGAAGTTATGACAACTTCATTAGAGCATTCTTGTGCCCCATCAAAGAAATCGCCCAATGTTGGTGAGTCTGCATAAGTGTTCGCTGATACTAACAAGCTGAATAGGGCTATAAGTCCGATTTTATGCATTCAAAGACCGTTACTGTATGTCAGAACTAATGTATTACGGCTGAATATCAGGAAACTTTAATACTATTCTCTTCGCCACGCCCATGCGGTATGACGCTATGCATAGACAAAACAACGCATAAGTGAGGCTACTACAAATGAATCACCCGGGTTTCGTAGACACCTCCAGGCCTTATACCTAAGTCATCTAGGAGGAACCATGAGCCATCCCCGTTGAACTGAAGAATTTAAAATCGAAGCCGTCAATCAAGTGGTAGAGTGCGGCCATCGTTTTGCCGAGGTCGATGAGCATTTAGAAGTGTCAGGCCACAGCTTGTACTATTTGATCAAGCGTTACGATAAGCCGGTAGATCAGCGGCAAGAAGATGATTAGCTCCAAGCTTAGAACCGTTGTAAGAAGGCTGAATCCAATCGTGTATCAGAAGAGCGAGAATATAATATAAAAGGCTACCGTCGGCATGACGCTCAGAACTTCTCCATAGAGTCCCACGGGGGGCACGCGTTTATTCAAAAGCATACGAGACAATATCCGATATGGCGCTTGTGCCGCATGAGAGCCGTTCACCCTAGCGGCTCATACCCCAGACTGGCTATCGAGGACGTCCTAGCGAACGCACTCGGGCAGAGAGGTAGGAGCAGGCTCGAATGTAACCAGCATAGCGGTGTCGAGGTTGATCGCTAGGTTCATGGAATGCCTTAAAGTCGTGATACTGATGGCCTTTGTAATAGAGTACAGTGCACACTTTATAAGTAAGGCGCACACTTTTTATTAGTTACTATTGAGCTGACTTACCGAACTGCGGAAGCTTAAAAGCCAAGTGTTTATCGTGGATGGGTTTTAATGCCTAAATATTTCCAAGCATTGCAGATGTGTGCATTGCACATTAAACTATTTGCAGCACCTATTAAAATAGATGCCAAATGGTGAACCTCATGGCATCAACCGTGCAGATCGAGACGATCAAATAGGACCCTGAGATCCAGCGTCTGATTCGCGACAATGAGTTCGTTGCTGAGTTGGAGCCTTGGTCTGCCATAGATATTCACCAAGCAGTCGATTTGCTAGTGGAAATCGACCTTGACTTATGAGAGTCCACGCTGTGTGGCGCACTACACTCCCCTGGTCTTGCAGAAGCGCATACACAGAAGAGTGCCAAGTGTCGCGCTAGGCGCTGCTGGGGCTTTGAGGCGTAGTCTTCACCTGAATGCGCTTTAAGGCGCCATACATGAAAGAGCGTTGCTGGTAGGCACAGTGGCGATATATAGAGAGATATTAATGAGCACTTCAGAGAAACCGACGAATGAAGCTCTCCGACAGCTGATGGAGCGGCATGGCTTGAACCAGAGTCATGTGGCCACCTTGACTGGGTATAGCGTGGAGACGGTGAAGGGCTGGTTCGCCTCGCCTGATTCTACCCGCTACCGCGCAGTGCGTAAGCCGGTGTTGGAATCGGTGCGCCGCGCTATAGAGCTAGGAGAGCACTACACTCTGGAGGGAGTGAAGATTCCCAGGGTGAAGTAGTAAGAGCAACACCAAGCCAAGGAAATATATTGATTATGTTGATAACAAGAGTGGCAGTGTTGGTTCTTGCAGGAATAATGTCATCTACCACGCTCGCAGATGACCTTGGGACAAAAGAGCCACAGCCAGGCCTTTTCGACGGCATGGCCGAAGACATGCAACGCCGTCTTGACGAAAACCACGCCGCTAGGCAGGCAAATGGCAACAACCCCGGCCCAAATGTGGATGCCCAGCCAGGCCTCTTCGACGGGATGGCCGACGACGTGCAGCAAAGTCTTAATGAAAACCACGCCGCTAGGCAGACTAATGTCGAATAAGAGGAAAAGAGGAAAAGAGGAAAAGAGGAAAAGAGGAAAAGAGGAAATAGCTCATAAAATGTCTACTTCGTTGCAAAGATGCTCCCGCTTTAGGTGTGTTGATCGTGTTATCAATCTTAGGCGCCATCATCGGCATTTCTGTGGGCCTCAACGTGGTTTGGAGAATGCCATGAACATTTTTCCTGGGCTGCTGGCTGCAATTGTGATAATAATTTTACTCCAACACCATAACCGCTAGTACATGCCAAATGATTTTACGAACCGATGCAACGCAACATATTGCAGAAAAGCCATTCAGTCTGAAAGTTTATAAATTTTTATCACAGGCACTATGTTGAAGTTTGCTTGAGCAAATATAAAAATATAGAAAGGAAAGCCTTTTGAAATTATACCACTACACGTCAGTGCTTCAGGCCTGTGACATTTTTCATTCTGGTTTATCTTATGGTGTATATCGAATGGAGCTAGGTAATGACCTTGCTCCTGTAGTCTGGTTAACCACGAGCCCAAGTTGGAAGAATCATGGACTGCCAGAGGGAAGTTTAATAACGGGTAAGGGTGATTTAGATTTAGTCCGTCAACGTGAGGGTGTATCTAGTAAAACGTTATACTCAATGGATAAAACAAAGATCAGAATAGACCTAGATGATACTTATCTTCAAACGCTAGACATAAGTGCATACCGCGGTACCGACCGACAAGATTGGAGTGGGCTCATTGACTTTGAGAAATTCAGTAAATACATTCTAAGAGAATCAAAAAAACTTTCGTAACCGTCTTGGGCATTCTACAGATCCAAGTTATAAAGCGTTTTCTAAGGACGAGAGAACCGCGCTGAGCTGTAAAAAGCCTAAAAATATTTCTACTTGGAAGTTGTACTTTGGAAGCATTCAGCCAGAAAGATTTATGTCCGTCAAATATAGAGAAGGAAACGAGTATGTACCGTTTGATTTTTTTAAACATGGTTACTCGGCGATGGAAAGTAGTGGTGTGGTCTATCTTAGAGAAAAATATCTTAAGCAATTTCATGGCCTATGCCCGCCAATAAATGATTTTGAAGTTCCAAAGATTGCTGCATTCTGTACAAGTGCTGATTCCATTCCTCATTTGATATGCAAGTATGGGGAAAGTTCTTGGATAGTATATCTTGATGAAGACTTGACTGTGGAATTAACGCGCGGTGTCCTGCCAGAAAATATAGATAATATAAGAACGCTTGTATTAAATAGTCGTATTGAGGCTGAACGCGCTTGGGATATTGCAGTAAAGCGTTACCAGTTTTTTTATAAATAAGTATAAATATCGATTGCTACGAGATAGACAAGTGTACGAAGAATATTGACTGGTCCAGTATGTGAAAGAGGGCAAGGTTAATTCTGACGACCTCCTACTCAAAGTCTTCTAGGACGCAGCGGCTATCGCCGAATCACAGTTACTCTCAGCTTGAGCGGCCACTTTGCTTGTGCTGATGGTATTAGCGCCAGCTGTTAGCAGGCTTGGGTATGAACGCAAGTTCATCCAGCTTGGCAGCTAGCAGATGAATCATATTGAAATTGTCCAATTCGCCAACGAATTCTGCAATCGCATCCAGCGGCCTTGGAAGTAGCTCCAACGCCATTAACGCAGGATCTTCTGCGAGAATATGGTAGTAACGAGCAGTATTCAGCAACTGCTCGGCACGCTGAAGAGCGACAATAGGCTGGTATCCGAACTCCCCAAGATAGCGCTCGATGGCTTGGATTGAGATCCAGTATCGGCTTTGTATGCTCTCACGGGTATAGACGACGCCTAGCAAGGCCACGAGTTTCCACTCACGAGACGGCACCCCGAAAATCCAGTCATATTCTGTGCGTGTTTCAACCGCGGTAGGAATGGCTTCCAGGTCCATTTTGTGAATATCTCGTTCGAGGTTGTGCCGGGCCATCGGTAAGCAGAACCGTGTTGATGCAGCCACCTTGCCAGACCTGGCATGAATACGCTGACAGGACGCGAAAAGTTCCATGGCGAGATGGCGCATCTCATGAAGATCGAGTTGCTGACGCTCTTGCTCCCAAGTTTTCTGTTGCCGATGCCGCTCGGCTTTAGCTTCGAGTTGACGTGCAACCTCGGCTTCGCGTCGTCGGATTTCGGCCTGCTCGGTCGCTTTTTCTTTCGCCCGGCGCTGCTCCTCCTCCCGTTGGCGTTTTAATTCAGCGTGTTTCTGTTCCTGAGCTTTAAAATAAGCTTCCATCCGGACATGTTGTTCACGTTGACGCTGCTCCTCTTGTTCCCTTGCGATATTCGCCTGTGCTATTCGTTTGTTGGCCTTCTCGATCTGCTGCTGGAGTCTTGGGCGTAGCTTTTCCTGCTCCGCTTCGATCTTGGGATTTACGATCCAGTAGGCCCGTTGATAGTTAAATACATGCTCTTCGAGATCGGCCGGTGTTAGGTTCCGTGGTATGTCCCCCAGGTCGATTTCGATGCAGCGCTGGCCACGGGACTCAAGCCGCTGCTGCTTTTCCGCGTCGATGAAATGGGTTACGGCCACCTCGACTAGGATTTCTATCTGACCCAAGCTCACGATAAGGTCAGGGCGGATGTCCCCCAGGCTGAACTCAAGTTTTGTGTCATCCACCGGCTGCCGATCGTGGCCGGGGAAAATGACCTTAGATTCGGTGTGCTTGTAGCCAAGGCTATCCTTCGCCTCAAGTACCGCCTGAAGCAGAGGAATGGGTATTTCCTTTCGGTCTGCAATCAACTGCTTTGCGGCTAGATGTATTCCTGTTTCAGTGCCCCCAGCGCATGGTCGGGTCCCTCTGGCATGTGCGAAATAGTGACGGACAATATCCCCCATTCTCGCTTCAAGCGGTGTTCTGCATTCAGGACAGACACAGCCGCAACGGCCGCCGCGTTCGGCCCTTGTGAGCTGGCTGATATGCACCAACCTGTTATTGCGTATGCCGTAAGGGATTTTTGCGCTGTTTTTCATGTAATTGCCACAAGAGAGGCCGTGCTGTGGGAGCGTGCTCGATAGCTCTACCCTGGTAAAGGGACTAGGCGGCGTGAATTACAGTCGGAAGCAAACCGCCCTGCTCGATAGTGGTGAGCTGCTAAGTTGTCAGTTTTAGCTCGCCATCAATCGATCTTAAGCTAGGCGTCCGCATCTAGTTCATCGAGAACGTCGAAGATTGAATAGCCGCGCACTTCGCTAGAATTGGGCTTTGGACTGCCAATGTCACTCACGAGGTCAGTTTCCGGTGTGATCATCACAATGTCATCGGTCACAGCTCGAGCGTTCCGCTTCAGAAGTCGATCATGGAAGGACGGGACCGTATCTATGAGGAAGAGATCGTAGCCGGCTGGATGAGCAACCTCGAAGATGGCCTTAATAGTGCGCTTGCCAAGCCGCTCCCAACGTAGGGCGAGCGGCATCATTATGTTACTAAGCTGAAGCTCTTCGGAGTCGTGCAAGAAGGTGACAGAGAGGACCAAGGTTCTGACAGGAGAATCGGCTTCTTGCTGACAACGGACCTGCAATCTCGCTCTGCCTGTAGGCGAATGGTACTCAAGTTCGAACTGATGCCAAGGCAGGGTCGCGAGCTTTGTCTCCAATAGCTCTTTAGCCGCTTGAAGTACGCTATTTTCAAACACTTGGTTATGATCGGTGGACGTGGGCATGCAACCTCTCCTGTTCTTTCGGTCTACTTTACCACTCTCTGTTGGGGCCTTGCTTACGCGATAAGCAATGTTGCGATACTCGCGGAAGGCAGCCCTTGGGCAAGCTGTAGCGCAGAGGCGCTATAGGTGCCCGCGCCTAGATTTGCCTGGAGTTGCAACCGCAGTGACAGTCTTTCGATCTTCTGATACACTGTTGTTATATCAAATGAGTGGAGGAGGGGCCATGGAAGCTGCCATCGAAGAGTATCGGCCGAAGCCTAAGCCCAAGAAAGACGACTTTTGGAAGGCCCTGGGTCTTCCAGCGCGTGGGGCACAACTGCATGAGGCTTTGGAAAAAGGCGTCCCGTACAAGGTCTACACGGAACTTGCTGTGGCGTCTGGCCTGGAAAGCAAGGAGCTGGCGCGTTATGTCGTTATCAAGCCAGCGACATTGCAGCGAAGAGCCACGGCTGGGCGCTTCAAGCAAGACGAAGGCGATCGGCTGTACCGCTTTGCCGAGGTCTACAAGAGCGCTGTTGATCTCTTTGAAGGAGATCAACAGCGGGCGAGGCGCTGGCTCCTCAATCCGGTGCGCGGTCTCGGTGGTCGGCGACCGGTGGAAATGGTGGCGACGACTGCTGGCGCTGAAGCTGTGCTGGATCTGATCGGACGGCTTGAGCACGGCGTTTTCGCGTGAGTACGGTTCGTGGTTACCGCCTCGTAAAGCGGAAGTGGCTCCAGACGGCCTTCGATGGGGAGGGAGCCCGCTTGTACGGCGGTCGATGGAATAGCAAGGGGAAGGCCTGTGTGTACCTCGCCAGTGCTGAATCACTGGCTATGCTTGAGGTGATGGTTCATCTTGATGACTATCGGTTGCTGACACACTATGCGCTGTTGGAGGTGACTATCCCGGAAAATGCTCTGATGCGCCTGCCTGCCGATAGTCTGCCGGAAGACTGGATGGAGGAGCCGGCGCCCGCCTCGACCGCGGAGATCGGCGACAGCTGGCTTGAGAGCCAATCGAGCCTCGCGCTAGTGGTCCCAAGTGTCGTGGTGCCTCGAGAAACGAACTACCTGATCAACCCCAGTCACTCCTATTTCCAGGCATTGGCTGACAGTGCCAGGGAAGTCTCGTTCACCCCGGATAAGCGCTTGTAGCGCCTTTCCCCGCCCTTGGACAGGGACGGTTTGAGACCCCCTCCTTCTGCCTAGCTTGCAGCAGACCTGCCGAATCTCTGAATTCTGGATTATATGGCTATGTTGGTATCTTTTGTTGGTTTGAGCCAATCGCTATACGTAGCCACATCTCCTCCGTTGGCTCTGCGGTTTCAAACAAACGTCGCCATGCCAAATAGTTGGGTAAGTACACCGTTCCCACTCCATGAAAGCGCCCCATCCATCCCTTTAAGCGGCTCATATAGCTGTTGACGTTCTGAATGTGATATTCCTTGCCGATCACGCGCTGATTATCGAGCGTGATCAAACGATGGTGAGCAATACCATGGTTAGCAGAGAAGATTTTATACCAGCTATGCCCAACCGAACATAAAATCGAGTCGCAATTGATGATCGGCCCCAGGAACTCATGAACAGTAGATTACTTGAATGAATTGATGGCGGGCGTACAACGCGTCGCTGGCATGCTAAGCGAGATCAGTCATGCCGCTGGCGAGCAGAGCGACGGCATCGGCCAGGTGAATATCGCCGTGGCGGAGCTGGATCGCATGACAAAGCAGAACGCATCTCTAGCCGAGCTGTCCACCATGTCGACCGATCAGCTCAGCGAGCACGCCGAACGATTGGCCTCAATGGTAGGGCGCTTCAAGTTGCGCGGTGACCTATTTCCGGCTCAGGTGATTGCATCAACTTGATAGTCAATGACCTAGTAGGCATTGCTCTGTTTCGCATGCGAAAAAATTAAACCTGCCTCCAACGAAATCGAGCAGCAAACCGTTAAGGTTGCTGCCCGATCGCGTACTTGCAGTCTTGCATGGGGTTAACTCGGTTTCGTGTCGTGGTCATCGAGCGTTTCAGAGGCCGCGGAGAGCGATGCTTCGGCAAAGGCTGCCGCGCTCTCGCCGACTTCCTCGGGGCTTAATTTACCCCCTCCCTCACCAAGCAGAATGGCGTGCATGGCGGTCATCGTAAAGGCTTCCAGTCTCGTCATGTCCAAAGCAGACTTATCGAACCGCGATGTATTGAGATTATCGTCAGCCATTTTGCCCTCCAAAAGCTGAGCGGCCACTAATAGAGTGGCCGCTGATCGAATCAGATTCGTTCCCAGTCGCCACCGGCATTCTGGCAAGTCGTGACATTCTGATCATTGTCCTCGGGGCCACCAGTGACAGTGATGTGGTAATCAATGCAAGTACGGCCTTCACCATCGACATAAGTATCGCTCTTGACGATGTTCTGTTTCATGTTGGCAACGTCCTCGAACCCGACTTCGGATTCGCCCTGCAATGCGGTGAAAGCGCTTCGCATCCCCTTGTCAGCCAGACCTAGCGCGCCAGCGCCAACAGCACCGTAGGCGGCACCGCTCATACCTGCTTTTCCGCCATTAACCAAACCCTGAACGCCCTGCATGTGACTGGCCGAGTCTGCTCCTGCTGCGCTGACGCTATTGTTGTTGCGACTTCCTAGCACATCAGTGATCGCGCTGACGGCTGAGTTCTGCAACATGCCAGACCCTTGCGGGGCAGCACAACCAGCAGCCAACAGCAGCATTGATGTGGCAGCCAGACCCATGAGAGTACGCTTGATAGTCATTTTGATCCCCTTTTAATCCGTTGTTTTGATGGTTTCAGGCAAAGCTACTTATAGATATATAATTTATACCATACGACGTTTTATATTTAAAACTCTGCGAAGCATTTCCAGACAAAGTATTCTCTACACAATCCCGAACCATCGCAAACGCAGCGCCTTAAATCAGTAATAATGGCAATTAGTAATGGCGGGGAATCCGTAAAAATTGTCTCATATTTATAGTTAAAAAATGTCGTCTAGTATAATTAAGGTTGGTATTATGGATTCAGGTGCTCTTATTGCGAACGCGCACGACGAGCTTTCCCTACTCTCACGACTTGTCGTAGATAGGGCGGCCCTGCGCGAAACCAACGAAACACTGACGCTGATCATTGATGAGGAGGGGGCGCGGTTACTGACGATGGACCGGGTGCGCCAAGAAATTGAGTGTGCTGTAAAGAAAGTGTGTGGGCTGGAGGTTGCCTATGAGCGGGCCGCGTAATTCCCGCCAGGCGAGACAGCTTGTTAGGCGTCTTGAACGCGACTGTGACCTGGATTGGCCAGGTGGCGCTGACAACGCAGCTCTTTTTCATGACCGCTCAGCCAGTCGGTGGGAACTCCACACACTCGAAGGCCCTTCGTTACCTGTCATCTCTGGCCCTACCCCTCTAACCCACCTGCTTCGAGATGGGTTCGTCCTGATCCGCTGGCCGGATGACAGCATCGAGCTTTTCCACGTTGAAACGGCAGAATCACAATTGAGCCACCGACTGAAAGAAGCGGAGGTGGCAGCAGCCGGGAGATGAAACCCATGATAAGCAAGACCACCTTCCGAGTCAGTCACCGCGCCCTGCTGGGACACTGGTTGCTCGTACCCTTGGGGGCAGCATTGCACTTTGCTCCTCATGCCCCCTTTACCCTCGCTGGGGCAAACGCTCCAGAGACTCTGACGAACATCCTTTCCTGGGCAGGGATGGGGTTGGCCGCCTGGGGGCTGCTGAACATCGCCTATCAGCGCCTTGCTCACGAGTACGTCATAGGCCCCGATCGCGTGATAGAGCGGCACGGCATTATTGCCAGGCGTGTTACACCCCTATTTATTCATCACATTCGTTCGACCGAAGTGAACCAGACGATCTTGGGTCGATTGCTAGGATATGGGACGGTGAAAATGTCTGCGGCAGGCACTGGCACAAGCGAAGCTCGATTTGATCGCGTGGCCAACCCGTTGAAGGTCATGGCTTCAATCAACAGTCACTTTCAAAGCCTTGCGGCTGGCACTGGGCAGGAGTAGTTAGATCATGGACTCACAAATTTCCGCACTTGCTGATGTGCTTATCCCAGGCCAGAGCATTGTGTCGACCGATTGCCATCAGTCGCAGGAGCTGCTGCCCCACCGCCAGTTACTCACGCAAGTATTTTTGAAAGCAATTGATGACCTAAAGAGCAACAACCTCAAGCACCAGTTCTCTGCGGCTGAGTTTCTGGCTGGCCCTGTCGCTGAGGGGTATGTCGGCCATCTCGGGCTTCCTGAGTGGACACCCAAGTTGGCGCTACTGATCCATGCTCAATGCGAGCTTCGTTCTTGCCTTGAGATACCCGAGCAGTTGGAGGCTACCCTTAGCCAGTATGCACCGCCCGAAGCAGGCGAGCGCCGCCCCTCTTTGTGATTTGCTTGGCCTCAATAGCCCCTTCATCCAGGATGTGACGCAGCGGGTTGGCTTGCCAGCCCGCTTCCCCTGTCAGTATCCCCTCCTTAGCCTTCTATGGTTCCCCGTCCTCAGAGGCGCTCTTGACACTCTAGCCATTCATCCAGCTCCAGCAGCTTGTCCTTGGGCAATCTCACCTCGACTATGAAGATCTTTAAAAAAGACTCGGCGCATTTTGGGATACATCCCGAAATCGCCTTTCGCCTTAGCCAAGTGCTGGCGCATTTGCACCCGACTGCAATTCCTTCCGAGTCCCGTACCCCTCCCAAGCGCAAGCCTAAAGAATTTGTGCTGATGGATCGCCTGCTCCAGTCTGCGATCATCAATCTACTCGGCTATCTACCCGCTGCCCCAACCCCCTCCTTTATCTCTAAATACGGGCACTGAAAACAGAGAACGCCCTTTCAAAAAAATGGTGTATGGTAGCTAAAACGGTTCCGGATAATTACCAGCTTCCAAGGCAGGTTTTCGTGAACGGTTACAAGTTTCACTGAATGAAATTTGTCAATTATCCTCTTCTACATCCCCTGTTATCGCTCTCATTACTCGAAAAAGTTGTTCTTGGGCATTTTCGCCAAACATTGAAACCACTTCTTCGTATTCAGCAATAAGATTTAATAACACCAAAAGTAGGTTATTCACTCGTCCACCGAAAATTATTGTTTCCATACGCTGAAAAAGTATTACTTCATTGTCATCCCAGAGGTAATCCATGTGAACAATGCGTTGATCAACCCACGATTTAATTACAGTTCTCAAGGACATGCCATCAAGTACTTTCTCATCAAATACTGCATCAACAGCTCTGGCGCGTTCATCCATGCGTCGGGCACGGTAAACATTCTGTAACGTCGCATTTCTCTTATGTCGATCTGATTCCAGAAATAGCGCCCGAGTATCTACCAGAATCGACGTTAGGAGAGCATTTGCCACTAATACATCGTCAATTTCGTGATCAGATAGACGCAAAATCTTCTCTTTCAAATCACTAAATCTAACGGCAAATGCTCTCTCAATGCGAGCTTCGATTGCTCCGAGCCCACCTGCTTTAATAAATTCCCGCGCATCATCAGCCGTTTTCAAGTCAGGCATGAACGGGTTATCGTATTTCCATCCCAACTCTTTCATGTTCGATTCCGAGGGTGTTTACGTTTGGCGCTACCTATTTCCCATCACCCTGTTTACTAGATGCGGTTAACGATAGCATTCCATGCGCCATAAAAATGCGGTTCAAGTCATGATAGGGATGTTTTTCGAACCGCTTCGTTTCCGCTGCGTACTGCTCATATTGATAGTTCAAATGTCTCTGCAGGCCCTGTTCTAACTAGATCTGCTAATCTCGCGAAACGCTTCACCAAGCTGAAGTGCTGCACTTCGCCTGTCGCCCATGTCGACCAGTATGTCGAGGATCCTCAGGAACTTCTGAGCCAGGTTCTGCGTCATTGGCGCATCACGATGTGCAAAGTGCTGCACCAGTTCTGCGATGCGCGCAGGGAGGAAAGTTCCATGCCAACCCTTTAGATGGTCAGGCCCGTTGCCGATAATCGCGAGAACTTGGTTCGCGAAGTCTTCGGCTGGGTAATTGACCCTAGCTCGTTCACAGAGCGTCAAGTAAGGGTCCATTACGGAAGCCGTCCATCCGCCAGCGCGAACGAAACGATCAATTAGAGGCAGGATACAGCTGATTTCGGACCAGTCGCCATTAACGTACCGGGCGGCCAAGTCCGCGTGTTCAATTGAGACAAACATCAATGTATTAACTAGCTTGGGTTGATCGAAGCCTGAAAATTCTCCACTTCGATAGGCGTCGCGATTGAAAGCAGAGTCCTGAAGAAGTCGTTCAAGACAGAGATCGAGTATGGCGATTGAATCAGCTGGAATAACCGGCGCATCGTATACGTAGGAGCAGATGTAGGTGCTCGCGAATGGAGAAAGGAGAGCCCAGCAATTGTCTCCCTCCAGCGCCAGAATCGGATCGAGGAAGAGCTTCTGAAAATCGCCAAGAGGGAGAAGCCCGGCTACCCGGCCAAGGCTCGACCCCAAGCTGTGGGTCCATTCAAAAATTCGAGTGGCTGAGCGATTTCGACGTCCGGGCCTTACCCAAGGCGGCGCATTCTTCTGATTGGTCCATTCGAGTAAGCCAGCTAGGAAGTCGAGTAGATCCCTTTTCGCCTTACTTCTCAGTATCTCCTCGAAGGGGATTAGCTCAAGTATTTTTGCAGCTTGTTCTGAATGCCAAATGACATCTGGCTCTCCCCACATCTCATTCGCATCAAATGCATCATCTGCATCATAATCTTCGTAGGCTTGATGCCAACGCTGCCCCTTATTGTGGTCAACTTTCACCCATGCTGGAGGTGGTAGCGGAAGGGAGGGCCATTCGCTTCCGTTCTCATAGAATGCTATCACCGTGTCGACCGCCGATTGCACTTCGTTTGATGAGTGGAAGGCTTCATTATGTTGAAGGTGATGATCGTATGATCGTGGTGAAACGTGGCAGCGCGATAATGCCAGTACCAGTGTGCTCCAAGTCAGCTTGGGGTCTTTGAAACAAAGCGTGCAGGCTTCTTCTAGGGCGGCCAACCAAACGACTTCCAGTGGATGCGTAATCAGCCAGATGAGGTCCCGTGCTGAGCCTTTTGTTACTGAAGCTTCGCGGATGTCCGCTGCGAGGCCGCGTGCCACATATATCGCATGGTGCCAGGGTATGATGGAGCTAGGTGACCGCATCCGATTATCTTCTGGTAACTGGATAGCACGCCTGAGGACCTCACGAGCCCACTCAAGATCTTCTTGAGTGCATTCTTCCCGAAAGTTGAGCGCGATAGCAGCGGTAGCGGCGACCGCACCGCGACGCATATTTAAAAGTTCTTCGTCGTTCTCGTTGTTTGAGTGCTCGTATAAGCCGTTAGCGTCTGCTTCCTTGGCTAGTGCAATGGCATCCTCAATATCGTAGGTATTGTTCAGTGCCTTCTCTTCGAAGGACTTGGACGCCCACGTCCAAAGGCCCGTTTGCTTTAGCCACCTAGAAGCTTCTTCGGCCCTAGCGACTTTTTCAGGCTTAGCGGCAGAAGGACTCACATGGACAATCGAAATCTGCTCTGAATTGTCTTTGGTACGGTAGGCCTGATAATTTTCCGGGTTCGCCAGCTCGGCAAATTCGAGGGCCTGCACTGTAAGATGCTCCCTTGCCCTCTGATTATTGCGGTGCTCCTCGTACTGAAATGGGAGATCGTTTTTGAAATTAAGGATTGCTTCACGGGACCGGTCGCGGATAGGGCCTGTCGAAAAGACAAATCTTGGCACCATCCATTTAAGCTCTGTCTTGCGAATCTGCCGGTTATTTGCTGCTCGAATCGCCTCAGCGTGAGGCTTGTCGGTACGAGACGTAAAACCGATTAGGCTAGCAAGCGGTGAAAGGTCTTGTGTCCATCTGTCATGGTCTGCCGCCAACAGGCGCTGAGAGGTGATGAGCGGCAACGTTGCTTCGGACACGGTTTCGGTGTGTAGCGCGATGATTACCGCAATGCCCAGGACGGCAATGCACTCGTTACCCTCGACGCATTGCTGTATCAGCTCGTCAACAGGTCGGCCGCGCGCAAGCTCGGCGAAGCACCATTCCTCAAGCGCAAAAAAACCACAACCGATGGCATTCGGCGCCCACGTCGAACGAAACCAAAGATACTCACGGTCGGTGCCCCAGAACCTTTGGGATCCCCAGGGAAAGGTGAGATCTAGCGGTATGGGGGTGCCATCACGGTCATGAGAATATCGATGCAGTTGTCGCCAAGCATTCATCGCATGATTGCAGAGTTCCCGGAGTAGCCGCAGTGCCTCATTAGGCGATGATTGGAAAAGTGAGTGAAAGGGCTCTCGAAGTGGCGAAGCGGGTGAAAAGCATCGGTAATCATCGTGGATCGATAGTCTGTTCCAGTCGTGGCGGTTGAAGTCACCGATGGTGTGTAGAAAAGGTGCCGTGGAAAGCGCCCGTTGTTCTTGAGGAGTGCGCTCGGCTGCCGGCTTAGCCGAGATTCTTTTTCGCCACACGGACACGGCTTGAAGTTTCTGTTCTTCTCTGACGACCTGGTCAGCTGGAAGCTCCTCCTGCAGAAAAGCGAGGGAAAGATCGACAAGCGACTGAGGCAGCGATTGGGCAAGGACGGGTGAGAAGGTGATGATGTCATGAAACGCATCATCACGAATGCGCTCTGAATCGGTGACCCGCTGCAAGTAGCCAGCCGCAAAGTTTGGCTCTACTCTCGACGATCTTAAGAGAAGCTGGCTCAGGGATTTGCTGAGAGCTCCCAAGCCAGGCACCTCTCCCCAGTAAGCAGAGTTCTCGTCCGGCCCATCGGCAGTACTGATTGCGTCGATGGCAGAGAGCCAGGTCGCGCATTGTTGTAGAATAGCGCGGGAAGTTGGGTTGCGAAGATCGGCTAAGGCGTTCTGCCAAACTTCGAAGATAGCCACGATCTCCGGATAGAGTCTCTGCGGTATGTCTGGAATACGCCGGAGGATAAAGTCGATGAGGCGACGCCACGCACTAAAATCGGACGGCCACCCAAGAAGATCAGCAAACCGTTGGCGTTTCTCCTGTGGGAGTTCACCAGCGAGAATATTCGCATTGGGGGAAGTCTTCTCTGCTTGAAACCAGACGAGAGCCTTCCTGAACAGGCGAAAGTCGTTGGCAAAGACAGCCGTAGCGAACTGGCTCTCATCAGATTCGAACTTCGAAGTTCCTAGTGGGCCGACCAGCCAAGCGCGCAGCCATTGCGATCTGAGTTCTGAACCTTCGGTTTGGGCGAGGTATGCCGTCCAGTCTTCTACCTGCGCGTACTCCCATTGAGAGAGAAGTTCGACGACCCTTGCCACCGCCGGCGGTTCTCCACATGCCCTAACCACTTCCATCCATTGAGCCCCACGATCGGCCAGGACATGGAAGAAGGCCCATTCAAAGAAGATATCGTGAGCAAAGCGAACTGAAATTCCTTCGCGAACATTTTGAAGTATACCGTCAGATCGTAGGTCATGGATGTGTGCGACCGAGGTTAGCTGACTAAGGCGAATCGGCTGACTAAGTTTGCGGGCACGAAGAGAAGCTAAATCGAGCAGCTCTCGCTGGCGTTCAACCGCATTTTGACCGGTCTCATTGTAGCCGCCCCGTCGCCACCAATTCTCGATCAGATCGACTTCAGATTGAGGGGCGAATGTCTGAGCACTGGGATCGGCCGAGTAACTCTGATCCAGCACTTTCGCAAAAAAGGGGCGCCGGACAATCTCCTGCACTTGGTGTGAACCAAAAAGAAGTGGCCTCAGGTGTGGTTTAGCTTTTTCAAGTGTCTCCGCCTCTTCATCGCTCAGTTGTCCAACGCCAAGCGTCTCGACCTTCAGGGCATCTAGAAAGTGGCCTAACCAATTGCGAAGCACTTCAATTCCTGTGTCGCGCAGCGAAACAATGACCCGCCAATTATCGAGTAGCGGCGACTCTACGATGGCGCGGATAACGTCGAGGATGATGGGCTGATGTTTCTTCTCAACGCGATCAATCGCATCGATGAAGAGCATGGGAGTGCCGGCGGCCCCGATCTCCACGAGGAGTTGCTCCAGGGGAGCGCCGGAGAGACCTTGAGACGATGCGTAGCTGATCCAACTGGTTCCTTCGAGCTGCTCGGCTTTGAGGAAGAGGGTCGGTCCACGTTCTAACGAACGTTGTACCGCTCGCCTCACTAAAACTGATTTGCCACTTCCTGGCAGGCCTCGGATCTGGACTACACGTGCTGTGGTGAGCTTGGCGTCCAGCTCTCCTAGGAGCGAGGTTCGGTCAAGTTTCGTTCCGCCAATATCGTCGGGGATGAAGTTAGCGTAGCTCTCTGCGAGCTCCGTCAACTTATCGAGGTCTAGGCTAAAGGAGACTCCACCTCGAAGGCGTGCAACAAGGGAGATCGAACGCAAAAGCCGCGCGCGATCAAATTGACCTGCTTTCCCTGCTGATGCGCGAGCTAGCTGAACGATCCGCGACCAGACAAGTGGGGCCTTGGATGAATCATCGGGGGCGAGGCACTCTCGAATGCGATTAATGGCATCAGGAGGATCAGTGGCGCCTTCGCGAAGGAGGTCGAACTGAATGAGCACGAAATGGGCTAGGAACCGATGTACTTCTTCACTCGTGCTTGGTATTCCCTTCGCCTCATTCAGCAGGCCTACGACGTCATTCTTGACCATTATGGTGTCGGCGCTGGCGTTGCCCTCTGCCTCGAATCGAGCGGCGAAATGGTTAGTCGTCAGGCTTTCACGGGCCCAATCGCAAAGAGTTTTGAGCGCTCGTTCCTTGGCGGTGGCCACGGTACCAACCGCTGCCCCGTAGCGGTCGATATTAATGCGGAAATCAGGCTTCGTAAGAGTAGCCCAACTGTCGCGAATGATGTCACGAAAGTCGGAGTTCGTTTCCGCCTTACTGATCGTGAGTGAACGCTTTATCTGGAGACTAAGGCGAGAAGGGTTCTTTGCGGCGTCTTCAAAATCGACGATCACATCATCGAGCGGTTCACCAAAATCGCGCTGCTGAACCGACACGCGGACAACGGTACGATCATCGATGCCGGGTGCATATCCCTCAGCTAGCAGCGCAGTTAGATAGTATGCAGCCGCGTCGCCCTCAAAGGTGAATCCCTCGCCGCCGGCGAGTTCTGGTGATTGTGTCATTTGTATTTGAAGCACTTGTCAGGTTGCGTGTTTGGAAGTTATTTACACTTAAGATAACCACTATCTCTTCATAGCTGCCGTAACATTTTCTTGAGAAAGATCGCTATGATTCGTTAACGCTAACTGCGTTTCCAATAATTTTGTCCAAACCCTAAGTCGACGACATTGTGTGCCTCATTATCCTTTTTATATCCAGCCTAGCACATCTATTAAATAGGCTTACCGCCATGTCTCATGAATTACACAAATCGCTGGGCAGCTATTAGCCCTCTCCTTATCGGCCTTGGTCGCCTGAGGATATGGCGTGGCTCGCTGGCGCTGATGATGCCTCTGGAGAGTATTTAAAAGCCGACAATGAGCAAAGCGGCGCCTCCCCCTCTCCTCGATCTAAAGAAACCCAGCTCTCCCTGTTCTAAGCCTCCCTCGATAGTCGTTTTCATCTCCCTCTAAGCCTTGGCATGCGACAGCAAAGCGACTCGCGCAAAAAAATCTCTACTTCCCCCGGTTAAGTGTCAGTGGCTGCCCTATCTACCTGCGAGGCCCATTAAGGGCACCTATGAGAGAGCACCGCTGGGAGGCGGAATTGAGATGATGGCGATGCGAGGCAGCACGCTTATTGGCGTGGCCATATTAGTTTGGGTCGCATGGATTGTCCTGGCGACCGATTCAGAAGCTCGAATTGAGCGAACCTGTCAGCCCGTTCTTTGGTTTGGCAATGTGGCAACTTCACTGACGCAGCTAACCTTTCCTAAGCAACAGGAATCGGTGCATGAGGCGTTTGAATCAGCTGACTATGCTTGTCGCTTTACCGTGTGGCGCTTGCTGCACGAAGACGCCTGGATCGAAAGCCACCAAGGTAACGAATCTAGTGATCAGTCGGGGGAGAGCGACCAATGATTTCCCCTACCCGCCTGCTACACCCCATCCGTAGAATTCTCGGTGTCACCGTGGCCACCTTGGGGCTCGCTGCTGGCGCTCATGCCGGAAATGATCAGCCTCTGGCGCTGGTTGAGTTTGCCAGCTTCGATTGCCCGCACTGCCAGGCCATGGACAAACACCACTCTTCTATTCAGGCAGCCGTCGAAGCGGCGGGCCTGGAGTACCGCTACGCTCCCCTGCCTTCCCATACCGGCCTTGAACGCGCATGGCGTGAACGCGCCTTTTACGCATCTCGCTCTATTCCAGGGGTTGCCAATGACGTTCGGAAAGCCTTTCTCACGGCTGGCGAAACCGGGGTTCCCCTCAAGGACTATGACGATGTGCTGGCGCACCTCCAATTGCATGTTCCCCAAGTTCGGTGGAACGAGTTTGCGGACGACCATATCAGCGATCCCAGCTCTGTCGAGGCGATTGAGCGAGCAGCGAGGCTTGCTGGTCGGGCAGGTCTTCGTGAGTACCCTGCCTTTGTCGCTGTGTCTCGTTCTGAAGTGAAGCTATTGAGCCTGTCGGGAGACGTTGCCGAGAGGGCCGAGGCGGTAATCAAGTACCTGGAGAACCTTTGATGACACTGCGAAACCCTGTGCTTGCTGTCTCGCTGACAGCTGTTCTTGCTGGCTGTGCAGCACATCCTCCGGCTCTGGAGCACGCACGCACGTCAACGCTACCTGATTCGTATAACACGATGACCAGTCGGCATGTGGTGATCCCTGCCTATACGCTTCAAGGGGTCAACGCGACCCGTACCACCAACTGGTACTACGGGGCTGGCCAGGGGCTTGATCGCTACGCTTACGGCGGCACCGTTTACGACGAGGCCTATTGGCAGCAGCGCCATGCCTCAATGCCGGATGACTACAAGGACGCCATGGAGTCTGTGCCTCTGGCGCGCTTCCATTTCGAGTTCGACTCAACAACGCTGACGCCTACCTCTCAGCGTGAAATGGCTTCCTTCCTGGAAGGAGAAGACCTGGCTGGCCGTGTGCTCATTGTTGGGTACACCGACCATATCGGCCCTGAGTCCTACAACATTTCACTCTCACAGCGCCGCGCTGATGCGATCGCGGGACAGCTCCATTTGGCTTGGCCAAAGGCCCGGTTCCTGACGGAAGGGCATGGCATCTATCCCAAGTTGGTTGACGGCACGACTGATGAAGCGCGGGCGGCAAACCGTCGCGCCGAGATTTTTTACCTGGAGGCAGACCAATGAACGTCTTTATCGCCCACGCCCAGATTCTACGAAAAGAGACGCCAAAGGAGCGCGGTCGTTCTGGCCTGATGGTGCTCAAGGTTGGTAAGAACAAGCGAAGCACAGAAGCCCTAATCCAATCTGTAAATCAGATCATTGTCCGAATTCCGAATCATCTATCTGATCGCGCAGCCAAGCTGGATGTTGATTCTTACATTGAAATTTTCGGCCATGTTGGCGGCATTGTGCGCCGTGCACACCACACGGGTGAGCAGCACCTGAGTGCCGAGTTGGTGGCCAACAACATCCAGCCGGCTGCCCCGATGATCGAGGGCAACATCGAAAAACATCTTTTCAATCGTTTCATTGCGATTGGCTTGCTGAGGGGGGTGAAAACTCCCGAGAAGGAGGGACCACCCTCCACAGCGTACCTGCAGATCGGCCCTGACCGACCGGACCTGGGGCGCTCCTTTCAGCATACCGGCGTGGTGTCCATGGCTGCTTTTGGGCGCGTTGTCGATCGACTTGTCGAGTACGAGGCCGGCACCGCCCTTCATGTTGAGGGACGAGTTACCGGCCTATTGCGAAAGATCCCCAAACCAGGAGCAGAAGGCGGCTTCGAGGAAAGTCTGGAGGTCGGGCTGGTGATGGATCGTGTCAGCCCCACTGCCATGGTCGCTGAGCGGATGATGACGCCGTTTGATGTGGCCAAGCCTGAAGCGCAGAACACCCCAGAAGAAACCAACGACGAAGCTGGCGCTGGGGAATCCGCGGCAGTGGCTGAAGAACAGCGCTAGGAGGTGGTCAATGATTGCCCTACCTGATTGTGTCCCTGAAATCGCTGATTACTACCAAGTACCCATCGAGATTGTCGCGGCAGTGCGTCTTCAAGAGAGCGGCAGCCGAGGGCAATTAGTGGGTCGCATAGGTCCGAACAAGAATGGCACTTACGACCTAGGCGCTATGCAAGTCAATACATGGTGGCTCGACCAGGAAACCAACCGGAATTACCTCCAGCAATGGGGAATTACCGAGCGTGAGTTGTTGGAAAATGAGTGTACGAATTTCGCTGTAGGGACGTGGATTCTCTACGACAACATCACGCGCTACGGCGAGTGGGAGGCGGCATTGGCCGCTTACAACGCTGGGTCGCCGAATAGTCCGGCAGGCCAGCAATACGCAAACGAAGTCCTCGCGACATTAGGAGATCAGTACCAATGACTACTTCCGTAGATACCCAGGCCACAACCAAGCAGGGCAAGCTCGCTCATCTAGTCGAATGCCTCCGCATGAACAAGAAGCGAGCAGCAGAGCGCTCACTGTTGGTTGCTACTACCGCTTTCCTGGCGATGCCAGCATGGGCACAGGAAGACTTTGAAGACTTCGCTGACAAGGTTGAAGAGCTGGCGCATGGGCCCTTCGGTATCGGCATTTCCATTCTGGCGCTGATCATCGGTTGCCTGGTGGGCCTTGGACGTCAATCTGCTGCCCCTGCGTTCCTGGGTCTAGGGATCGCCGGTGCCTTTGCGGTCGGCCCCTTCATGATCAAGGAAATCTTCAGCTGGTTCTCAGGCACCTGAGTTAGGAGTCGCGGGTCATGTCTAACGAGTCCTATCGGATACCGCAGGATGTTGATGCCCCTATCCCCATCTTCGCCTGGGAGATGACCGAGGTGGTTGTCGCCATCATGGTGATCGGCGTGGGCATCATCATGCGGTTTTTTATCCCAGGCCTATTTGCGGGGATCTTTCTCATGATGATGGCTAAGAAGATGCGTGCCGGCCAGAAGCGGGGACAAGTGCAGCATGTCTTGTGGCGGATGGGGCTCAAGTTAGACCCGCTGCTTGGCAAATACGCACCTAGGCCAATGCGATTGGAGTACATTCGCTGATGAAATACCTCAATGCATTGCGAAATCAGTGGGTCGCTGCCAGGGGCTGGATGTTCTGCACCCTGCTCCTGACTGGGTTGCTGATCTATGTCTTGCAGAGCTATGTCCAGCTCAGCGCCAATATGCCAACCCGGCTGGTTCCCTACAACCTGCACGTCGTGGATGGGCCGGTCGAGGTGGGCGCCAGCGCTGGTTATACCGATGCGAGCTACCTCACTGAGATAGCCATGGCGGATGCCCAGCTGCACAGCTCTTGGACCCCAAGGAACGTGAGAAGCCAATACGCTCGGTTCCAGAACCGGATGACGCCGGCCCTCTATGCCAAGGTCGGCAATGATCTACAAGCACGGATTCCAGACCTGGAGAAATCTGAGCGTACCCAGGCCTTGTTCATTGAAGGGACCCAAGTCCTAGACGGCACAGTGCGAGTTTATGGGCGCTTGCGGGCTTGGCATGGCACCGAACAGATCGAAGACGAACCGATTGCTTACCGTGTCCGCTATTCCTTCAGCGGTGGCGTTCCGTATGTCGCTGGTTTCTCTTTGGAGGACGAATGAAAAAGCCTAAGATGCAGGGGCTGGTCATGGTGGCGGCGCTTGCCGTCGCCACCTTTGTCAGCGCCAGCGATGATGTCCAGAAGGTGGTTGTATCCACCGATGCTTATAACCGGCTGGTATTCCCAGAGCCGTACTCTACGATTGTTATCCCCCCCGAGGCCGAGTTGCGTGACAACCCTGTGCCGACTGATGGCAAACGTGGTCTCCTCATCCGTCCTGCAGACGAAGCCGACCCGTTCTCTATCTTCATCCAGCTGCGAAGCGGCGAGGCCTTCACGGTGAAGCTAGCGCCGGAAAGCGGCATCGATGCCCAGGTGTTCCGGTATCGAAACGCCCCTGACCTATCCGCAGAGCCCGAAAGGGAAAGCCGGCCCAAGGATCGTTGGATTGCTGACACTATCCTGTCCGCTTTCCAGGGGGCTCGCCCTAGCGGGTTTGAGCCGGCTGGCGCCCCGCCTAGTGCCCGACTTGAAATGCCTAATGGCGGCACGCTCAAGCTCACAGCGGAAACCCAGTACCGTGGTTCCGGCCATGTCGTGAATATTTACCGGCTGTCTTCTGATACCTCCCTTGAAGTCGAGCCTCGTGACTTCTACCGCGATGGCGTCGTTGCTGTTTCCTTGGAAGGGGACACGGTAAGTGAGCGCGATCAGCCCCGAATGATCGTCGTGGAGGTTGACCGTGGCTGAAGATCAGAACAACCAGCAGCCGAATGAATCGGGCCAGGACAAGCCTTCTAGGGTGGCCAAGGCCCGAGCTAAGTCCAAGGTAGTCTCTCAGAGCCTGTTGGAGCGAGCGCAGGGAAGAAAGTGGCTTCTATATGGTGGTGGGGCCTGCCTAGTCATCTGGCTTGTGGCAAGTAACGCTATTAGCGCACGAGACAACAGTAGCAATAAAGCGCCCCCTCCCCCGGAATTTATGGACACCACGCCGGATACACGGCATGGGGAGGAAGTCACTATTTCCCGACTTCAACAACAGTTAAGGGAGGCTCATGAAGAATTGGCAGACCAGCGCGAGAGTCAAGAGCAGAGGGATGCACGACTTCAGGCGCAGCTCGAAGAAATGCAGGCTGGCATGGAATCCGAACGCGAGCAAACGCGGGAAACCATGGAGTCGCTGCGCACACGACTAGCCGATATTTCTAGCGGAGATGATGGCACCAGTGAGGTTCGCATTGGCACATCTTCAAACAGAAGCACCGACGCCAACCGTGCCCCGTCTGACTATCTTCGCCCCCCCCGAGGCGACGACGCTAGCGCGGTACCTCCGCCCCCGGTAGCGCGTCGAGATGGTGACTCTGGCCGTGCCGGTTTACCCCCGAGGCAACAATCGTCGACACAGGGCGGCGTCATTCCTTCACAGTTTCCACAGCTCCAGAAGGAAGAAGGACCGGCTGACCCGATCGTACTCAATGGCTCAAGTGGTGAGTCCAGCGCTCGCATCTTACGTAATGAAGCGGCTCAGCAGGATGACGAAGAAGAGGATCTGGGGCCACCTAAAGCTGGGTTCCTCCCTATGGGGTCGTTCTCTGAGGTGGCAATGTTGACTGGCGCTGACTTTGGCGCTGCCGAGCGTACCCGCAACAACCCTCAGCCGGTGCTATTCCGCATTCAAAACGATGCATTCCTACCTGGCAGTGCGCGGTATCGCCTCGCTGACTGCTTTGGTATGGGCGGTGGCTACGGTGATTTGTCGAGCGAGCGAGCGCATATCAACGTCTCTCGTATTTCCTGTGTCGATACACGGACTGGAATGATGCTTGAGTCTCCAATCAATGGCTACATCGTGGACTCGGATGGCCGTCTGGGGCTTCGCGGCAAAGTTGAGCGACGTGCTGGCGCCCTGCTGGGTAAGGCCATGCTTGCTGGCTTCGCAGAAGGCGCCAGCAGCATTGCTGCAACAGCAGCTCAAGGTGCTGAATCGGCTGTCACAGGCAGCGGCGTTGTCACCACCATCGACCCGAACAGTGTCGCCGAGGTTGGCATGTACGGCGGTGCAGGCCGCGCGATGGAGATACTGGCAGAGCGTTACATCGAAGAGGCTGAATCCATGTTCCCGGTGATCGAGGTTCCATCAGGGCGCCGTGGCACTGTTGTAATCCAGGAAGGCCAGAAGCTCGAGTGGGAAGCCTACGAGCTGGCCGACAAGATGCCGAGCGAGGGCTAATACGATGAGCTTAAAGTTGATGATCCCCTTGACCGCCCTGCTGTTCCTCGGTGGGTGTGCCACTGTCCAGCATGATTGTGAGCTGGGAAGCGAGTGTGTCGGTACCGGCGATGTTTATGAAGCTGCGGTGGCAAATAGTGGTTCCTCTGAAACAGTGATGGAGGGCCGTAAGGATGGCTCAGAAGCTGAAGAAGAAAAGATCGAGCAATGGCGACCCTATAGCGGGGGAGGCCTAACCGATATGCCTGTCTACCAGCCAGGTAAACCGGTGCGTATCTGGGTGGCGCCATGGCGCGGTGATGACGGCATTCTACGATCGGGCGAATACCTGTATGTGACTCTGCCTGATGACTGGAGTTATGGCCAGCTGCGTGACGATGGCATTGGGGCAGGCATGATCGGACCTTCTCCGGGTGTTCAACACATCGCGCCGAGAGGGCAAGACGCCAGCGTGAATCCTTATCGCATTCAGCCGCAAATGCAGATCGTCCCGGAGAATTGATATGAAGATAACCGCGATGACTCGTATGCGGCACCAAGTGCGCCGCATGATCCAGCAGGGCGCTCCCGATTATGGCGATCGCGCCCTCCCCCTCCAGGCAGCCGAGGCGCTGACTGAGCGGGATGATCCCGCGAGCCTGCTCCCCTACATCGACTATGAAGATAACTACTGTGTCCGGGATGATGGTAAACATCCTCAGCTTGGCTTCGGCGTCCAGTTTGCGCCATTGATGGTGGCTGGCAAGGACATCGAGGAGCAAATCGAGTCGCTGATTACGCGAGCGCCAGCGGACACGGTTATCCAGTTCGTCGCCCATAGTTCGCCGGCCATTGAGGACCGGATAAATACCTGGCAGGCACGGCGGTTACGTTACTGCAAAGACCCTATGCTCCAAGAGCTGGTAGAGCGCCGTAGCAAGCACATGCTTGACGCCGCGGCCGGGAACAAAAGCCTCCTACCGAATGAGCGTCTATATCCCCGGGAGGTGCATTACTTCGCCTTTTTCACCATGACCTTTGGCGGTGACCCAGAGCATGCTGAAGAGATTCGTTCATGGCGGCACATGTGCGACGAATTCCGGCAGTCGGTGATGGGGACATTCAGCTCTATGGGCCTGTCCCCTGCCCTGATGAACGAATTGGGTACGCGACGTGTGCTGCGCCGCATAGCCAACCCACAAATGGTGCCAGGGGAGCTTCAACGCCTGGAGGAGGAAGGTGGTCACTTCATTGATTCCATTTTCGATAAGCGCACACGCATTCGAGTGAAGTCCTCGGGTGCAGTCCAGTTTAGCGACAATGAAAGGGAGGTGGATGTTGTCCCTTTGACCATCGACACCTACCCGGACTACCTGCGTCTCTACATGACAGGTGACATGCTTGGGGAGTTGAAGTCGGCGACCGATCGGATCGCGCCGGCCTACTGGATGTATACCACCATCTACAAGCCGAACACCGAAAAGGCTCGTGATGACATCACCATGCGAATGGGCATGATCTCAAAGCAATGCATGAGTGATTCCGAGTGGTACAAGGGGATGATGCCGCACCTCTTCACGCGGCGTAGAGATACCCAGCAGCTGCTCAACGATACTCGCTCAAACTACTGCCCGGTACGCATGTGGTCGGGGATCAATATCATCACCGAACCCGAGCGAGCAGCTTCGGACGCGGACTATGTTTCCTCGTTGTGGCGGAAAGCAGGCTTCAGAGCCTCGCGTGAACGCTATATCTCGCTGCCTATCTGGTTGTCGTCTTTGCCATGGGGCTACAACCCACGCATGGACAAGCCTACATCAGGCCTTCAGCGGGCACAGATGGTGTCCAGCCTAAACGGCGCTTGCGCCTCAATCTGCCAGGGCGATTGGGGCGGTAACGGGCCAGTAGTACGCAAAGACCCACAGGGGAACCCTTACCTCTACGCAAACGGACTGTTGCTGGTTTCTCGCCGCGGTCAAATGTCGTGTATCGACATTTTTGATTCGGCCACCTCATACAATTTTTCGGTGATCGCGACCTCGGGTGCGGGTAAGTCATTCCTTGCCAACGAATTCGTTACCGACATGCGCTGTCGTGATGGCGTGGTCCGTATCATTGACGTGGGCGGCTCTTATAAGGAGCTGTGTGAACTGCTGGGCGGTCAGGAACTGAGGTTTGATCCTAACCATCCGGTCTCACTTAACCCATTCTGGGGTATCAAAGGCAAGCAGCGTTACGACGATGATGAAGGTGGCAGCGAGATCGCAGAAATGATCCCGGTGCTGAAGGATGCCATATCTCAGATGGCGTTCCCCCTAGGTGAGCCCGACAACTACGAATACCAGTTGATCGAAAAAGGCATCCTTGAGGCGCACGATAAACATGGCGAGGTCATGGAAACCAAGCATGTCTATCAGTGGCTTGAGTCCCGGGCAGACAGTGATCCGGTGGCCAAGAGTATTGCGTTGCAGTTGGAGCCGTATGCCGTAGGTCGGCATGCCGCATGGTTCAACGGTGAGCCCCAGCTGGATCTTTCCAATGAGTTCACCATACTCGAGCTGGAAGAGCTAAACGTCGATCGTGAGCTTCGGAATGTGGTCATGACACTCCTGATGGCTCGGACGACGCGGGACATGTATCTGCGCCCACGCAACATCCCGAAAATGATGCTGATCGATGAGGCATGGGATCTACTCGCGGACCCGAAAAGCGGGAAGTTTATCGAAACCGCCTTCCGGCGCATCCGTAAGTATTACGGCAGTGCCGGCTTCATTACTCAGGGCTTTAAGGATACCGACCTGTCGCCGGCCGCTCAGGCTGCCTTCGACAACGCGCCATGGACATTCGTACTCAAGCAGTCTGGTCCCTCGCTGGACTACGCCCAAAAGAACGGTAAATTGGGCGGTGAGGATGAATTCCTGTTCGATATGCTGCGCGGTGTGAAGCCCGGTGCCGGCTATTCGGAGGTCTTCGTCAAGCACGAGAGCGGGGGTGGCCTTTTCCGCTTTGTGGTCGATCCTTACTCCTACTTCCTATATTCGACCAATCCCAAGGACCAGGCGCGTCTGATGAAGCTCACCGAGGAGGGCCACAGCACCCAGGAGGCCATCCGCATGCTGGCCGAGGGCAAAGGGTAGGCTTGGCCTATGCTAGCGCTTCTGTCTGCCTTTTCGGCCTGTTTCGCTGGGGCGCTTGGTTTTACTGTGATGGTGGTATTGCCGGTCGTGGTCTTCATTGGCTTGCCCCTGGAGTTTATGCGCCCCCCTGGCGAGCTGATGACTGTCACTTGGCTGGCCAAGGCCACCTTCCTCGCAGGTGGGGGCCTGACTGCCCTCGCCTGGCTAGGGCTTAGGCTGGCGCCAGCCAGTTACCGGATCGGCCGACTATTCCCAGGGGCTCGTGAGATTGCAGATCATGTCTGGGTTTACGAGACCCCTGCCCTTCAGGCCTATGCAATACCGAGCCTTACGGGTGGCGTTGTAATCGTTTCCCGGGGCGCCCTCAATCTGCCTCCTGATGAGCTTGAGTGGCTGCTGGCGCACGAGAGGTCACACCTTCGCCGCGGCGATGCGTCTGCGAGCCTATACTGGTGGACGCAGCACAGCATTTTGCGGGTGGCGCTTTGGCTGGCGCGGTTGATCTATACAATTCTTCGTCCCATTCCCCTGATTGGCCTGTTGAGCGGCTTGTACTTTTCTGTGGCGAGCTTGGGGATTCGCTTGGCATTAGGGCTTTTCAAAGTCTTGGACCGCCACTTAGGGCATCTAATGGAATATCGTGCCGACCGTGACGCGGCGCGTGTTGCCTCTCCAATAGCAGGCTGCCGGCTTCTCAGTAGGCTCTCTACGGGTCTTGAATCGAGCTGGGGGCTTTTCTCGACACATCCGCCGACATATCGGCGTATCAAGCGCCTGGAGCGTATGACATGAGTTTGATGGGGTATCGCTCGACACTGCTAAGATCCGTTATTGCTCTAACTATCTTCTACAGTCTCGCCGCGGCTACTGCTTTTTACTTCATGGGGCCGGAAACGCTGCAGGAGTGGCTAGCTGGCGCTGGCTTTTGGGTAGAGGGTGACGAAGAGATAAACCCCGCGAACGCGGCATCAGCGGCCACTGAGGTCGTCCTGGCAAGGTTGCGTGTTGTCTGGCCATGGTTAGCCGGGGGAATGGCTGCTGGCTCTGTGATCGTTCTGCTCATAGTGGGAATGGGATTAATAACACGTCGACAGCGCGCTAAATCTCGCGGTGAGTTCCGGGGCATGGATCTCTCAATTACGTACATGCCTTATCCTGATCCGATTAACTTCAAGCCAGTGAAAGCGCAGCTGTCGGGTAACGTTCCGGCACATCACATGCCGCTAATTAACCAGTTGCTCGGTTACCTCCAGGCTCACCCTGATGCTTTTTGCGGTGACGGCCACAGTACGACACTGCTTGAGCACCATCTAGGCGTGATCGATGAGGCCTTCGAGTACGAAGGTGCCGATCCCCTCCTCCCTCTTGCCGCGGCAGCACATGATATTGGCAAGACTGTTTCGCATGCGAAACAGGACGGGCAGTGGGTCCGCCTATCCTACCACGATAAACAGAGCGGGCGTCTGTTGGCAAAGTTCCCCGCGTGGTGGGAGCTGCCTGAGGATGAGCGAGCCATACTGTTGCTGGCAGTAAAATACGAGCATTCTCCCAACCTGATGCCAGTGGCTTTCCCTGGCCTCAGTAGCAAGGGGGTGCGCCGCGCAGTCACTCTCCTCCAGCAGCTGCGAGAGATAGACGGCCTCGCTACACGAGGCGAGAAACGCAAGGTGCTTGAGAATCTGAACGTCCAGGAGCTGGCGATCGAAACGTTCTTGCGAGTGGTTCCCCAAGTACCCTATCAGGTGAAAGGTTTAGCGAAGCGTGTCAAAGCGGCAGGCTTCCGCGTTGGTGAGCGGCTTTACCTCTCCGAACATCATGTTCGGGAGACAGCCCTTTCCAAGCTGGATGATGACGTTGCCGCGGCCTTTGGCGGTGACTTTCGAGCCCCAGGTAAATCAGGGGAGTTTACACAGGTACTTTTGGCAGCATTGGCCGATCGCGGCTGGCTCATCACTGAAATCGAGGGAGTGCCAGAGGGGAGCGAAGCGGCGAAGACCTGGACGTTGCCATCTGACCAAGCGTTGTGGCGGGTACGTTCCGGCATAATCGAGTTCAGGGGAATGATCGCGGTGGAGCTGCCAGTAGAACACCAAGGCCTATACCCGCGAGAAACCGCTTATGAGGTAACCGTCCTCGGCCCCCAGGGCAAGCACAGTAGCAACGCTGGCGTTGCGCCAACAAAAGACAGTGGTAAGCGGGAAGAGCGCATGACTAAGCCTAAAGGTATTCCAGCGTCAGACGTATGTGATGTCAGCCTGTTTGCTTCAGTGCCTACGGGTACGGGTGATGCAACGAAAACCAGTGGGAATGCTGCACAGAAGAGTTTAGGGGCAGCGAGCAAAACCTCTACATTCAGCCATGAATCACTCACGAATACCGACGTGGCTTCCGCCTGGCTGCTAGATGATTCCCAGGCGGCAGGTGGGAATACTGCACAGGAAGAGACGCGACAGCCCACCCCTTGCGGTGGGGATGCTGCACAGAAAGGCAATGGCACCCAGAACCAGCAGGCCTCCGCAATGGTTGAAACAGGCGAAGGAAAAGATATAGCCGGTGCCAAGCCGATGGATGATCTCCATGCGGCAGGTGGGGATACTGCACAGGAAGAGACGCGCCAGCCCATCCCTTGCGGTGGGGATGCTGCACAGAAAGGCAATGACACCCAGAACCAGCAGGCCTCCGCAATGGTTGAAACAGGCGAAGAAAAGATATAGCCGGTGCCAAGCTGATGGATGATCTCCATGCGGCAGGTGGGAATACTGCACAGGAAGAGATGCGCCAGCCCACCCCTTGCGGTGGGGATGCTGCACAGAAAGGCAATGGCACCCAGAACCAGCAGGCTTCCGCAATGGCTGAAACAGGCGGAGAAAAAGTTATAGATGGTGCCTGGCTGCTGGACGATTCTCATACGGCAGGTGAGAACACTACACAGGAAGGCACGGGCCAGCCAATACCTTGCGGTGGGGATGCTGCACAGAAAGGCAATGATGCCCAGAATCAGCAGGCCTCAGCCAAAGCTGAAACAGGCGACGAAAAGGCTATAGTTGGCGCTTGGCTGCTAGAGGATGTCCCCGGTGTCGGTGGGGATATTGCACATTATGAGCAGGATGGGATGAGTAATTCCATTCATACTAAGACTCCAGCAGGATTTAAAAGAGAATCAGAGGGAGCTTGGTTACTAAATGAGATTGTTGAGGCGGCCGGTGGGAACGTTGCACAGATAGCGACCAATGACCAAATTTCGCCCACAACAAGCGGGGGGGATGTTGAACTGATCGCTGAGCAAGCCGAACCCACGAATGACTTTTCAGAGATTAGTCAGCTGACGCTAGGGGCTGACGCAGATAACCATAGTGATGTTTCGGCTGAGCTGGGTGACTGGAGCCCAGAGGCCGATAACGCACCGAATGATACCCATATTCAACTTGGCCTGGGGGAGGCAATGCTGGCCACAGCTGAGCATGAGTCCCCAGTGACACAGCCGAGCCATCAGCCAGTCCCTACTGTCATGGTTGATAAAACGACGCAAGGTGCTACAGAACAGCAGAAATCGGCTGTGTCTGGGCAGAAAGATGTACGGACATCCTCACCTATCCAGCGACGCCTGAAGAAGCGAGGTGGGACCTCGGCTGGTCGCCAAAAGGCTTTAAACAACGAAGCGCCAGCGGATAAAAGCGAACAGACAGGCCAAGTGAAAGCGAGCAGAGGGTCATCCAAGCCTGCCGGTGCCAAGGCGGAAGTAAAAGGAGTGCCTAAGCTGTTCAGTTGACCAAACATCACCTTGCGGAGATGGACTTCGAAGCGCTGAAGTTATATGATGCATTTATGTAGCAACATCGCTGCATTTTTGCAGGGAAAATAGGCTATGAGCGTTGAAGCAATCATCGAGCCGTCCGATTACGTTGCTCCCGACACTTTCAATCAATTCCTCGCTGACTTGAAAGCTCGGGCACGGCAAACCAAGAGCCCAATCATCAGCCCGAGGATGTTCTGCCTTGCCCTGGGCATGGATGTACAGACGCTGGCCTCGCGGGCGCATGTCCACCGCGTTACTGTAAACCGCGCCCAGGGGGCTGAGAAGCTGCAGACTTACTTACGGGATGCGGTGCGAGTCATGGGAGCAGCGGCTGACATAAATGGTAATTTTCAGGATGCCGCGTTCTGGTTTCGTAATGAACCGATCAGCGCATTCAATTTCAGGACACCAGAGCAGTTGGTCAGCGAGGGACGAGCTGAGGATCTATTGAACTATGTTCAATCACTTCACGCAGGCGCGGCTGGATGATCCTTACCAGCCTGGCAGATCAACCAGCCTATCGTGTCCATGTCCCCCGCTGGGCCATCGCCCCCCACAAGTGGCGCAGGCGCCGCCCAGCATGGCGGTCGCCTCAATCGTATCGGGGTTCCCGCACTCTACCTTGCTCTGGAAGAGCTGACCGCGCTTGAGGAGTGCCGGCAGCTCTCGACCCTGATGCCACCCGGTCTTATTGTGAGCTACACGGTAGCGTTGGCCACAGTAGTGGACTTCAGCCATGGGTACACGGCTGACTGGGACTCTCTCTGGCAGGAAATGGGTTGTGACTGGCGTAGAATTTTGTTTAATGATCGCGTTGAACCGCCCAGCTGGTTGCTCGCTGACCTAGCCTTGGAGGCTGGTGCTAGCGGCATACTGTTCCCGTCGTTGGCCAATCCACGGGGTGTAAACCTCGTAGTCTACACCGACGCCTTCATTTCACGTCACACCGCCCCTACCTCTCTTCGAGACCTGTCATACGGGAATGAGAAGAGAAGGATGCAAAATCATGATGATGTGCTGATTGTCCGAGGCGATGCTGATCTACGTTGCTACTGGCTAGCGATGGAGGGGCAGCCCTTTGCAGATGTCGAGCCAGCGGAGTTCGGGATCGAGCGGCAGAAAGCGCAGGTAAGGTTCCTTACTTGGGACTGATCCTACTCTGCCACAGTAAGGCTATCAATTGATGGCAAACGGAGAACCTGCCCGTTAAGCATGGGTTATACGGGCTTGTAGTTCGCCCAGACTGTTGATTTCACGCTTCCCCAGGCTGTCTGCTGAGGGAGGCATTTTCAAAACCGCTTGATCCATCCGGTCAGTCATGCTTTTTGAAAGCTCGAATAATGAGAAAAGCTATGAACAGCGCTAAGTGGAATAAGTTGCTAGCTCGGTGGTGCCTTCTTAAAAATCAGTATCAATTGGGTTCAGGGGACTGCAGCCAGTCCAAGTTCTTACTGGCCTATCCTTAAATGCTCCAAGTTTAATACTATTATGCTTACACATATCGGCTGATTTTCTGCCATCTTTGATCATAAAGTCGATATAAAGCATCACTATTAGGCTAGAAGTGTCCGGAGAACACAGAGCAGTCCAGTTTTCTTTACACATGAAGCTTGCCCCTCCAGGTGTTATTTTCAGAAGACGATCGCACTGCGTGTCTGAAGTCGGTTGCACTGTGGTCTGGGGCTTCGGACTGGCTGGCCTCCAAAGCGGCGTAAAGGGCCGTCTTGCTGACCTTGATGCGTGCGGCGGCCTCGCGGATGCTCAGCCCATTGGCGAGGTGCTCCCTTGCCCGCTTCAGCTTGTCGTCGGTGACAACGGGCTTGCATTCTCCTTTGCGCCCACGGGCGGCGGCAGCGGCCAGCCCCGCCTTGGTGCGATCACGGATCAGATCACGCTCGAACTGCCCCAAGGCGCCGAACACGTGGAAGATCAGCCGCCCACCCGGCGTGGTGGTATCGATGCTTTCGGTCAGCGACCGGAATCCGACGCCACGCGCGTCCAGAGTGCTGACCACTTCGATCAGATGCGGCAGTGAGCGTCCCAGTCGATCCAGTCGCCACACAACCAGCACATCCCCGTCGCGCAGGAACCCCAGCGCGGCTGTTAGGCCGGGTCGTTCTTCCTTGGCCCCGGAGACGGTGTCATCAAAGATTCGCTCGCACTCCGCCTTGCGAAGCGCATCGGTCTACAAGGCGGTGTTCTGCTCTGCCGTCGGGACCCGCGCATAGCCAATCAGCGCCATTGACTGCCCCTTTTGTCCGCTAATCCGTCCGTTTATCTTATTGTCCCAAAATACATCAAACAAGCTGTTGTCGGACAATGTCCGGATTGGCCGCCTAATGATCGTTTCTCGGACAGGCTGCATTGTGCGCCGCCATGCTGAACCAATTCGAGGATCGTTTGACACGGCTCGTTCACAAGTCCGCTGCACACCGGGCGAACCGCCCAATGTATGGGTACAACCACCTTCTGACAACGACAGGCAATCAATGGGCTCAACACACGCGTTCGACGCGCTGATGAATATGGCGGGTTCATCGTTCCGTCACCATCGCTCGCTGCCCTGACTGCCGGCAGCCGCGGTGCCTCCAGCAGTGCTTCTCTATCCAGCGTTAAAGGGAGTGGTGGCCGATTACGGGTGAATAAAATACGCTTTCAGTGTAACTTCCTTACAGATAAGTTATGAGCTATATCACAGTCTGTTCGCACAAGCGCGACAAGCGACGGGCGACGAAGGCTCTTTGGCGAAAGAGCACGCGGATACTCTTCTTAAGGCTTCGACATGGACAACGTGTAAGTGCACGCCGGACAAGAACGCGGGGATAGCGCCCCTCAGGACGAATTGGCCTCCATCGAGTCCAGTGAACGGCTTATGAGAGCCCTGGGGCGCGGTCTCTTAATCAGCCTGGTCACGATCTTGATCGCCGTGGCCGGGGTCTTCGGGGTGGTGATCCTGTCGTCGCAGTCGCTCGATCGCTATGCCGAAGCGAAGTCGCGGGAGCAGGTGCAGCGACTGCTCGATCTCGAGCTCGAAGAACTGGCCAACCGCAGCCGAGATTATAGCTGGTGGAACGAGGCCGTCGAGCTGGTAATCTACCAGCGAGACACCGACTGGGCCATGGAAAACGTCAGCGGTTATCTGCAGAACCAGTACGGTACCGACTGGGTAGTGAGTCTGGATCGCGAGGCGACACTGTTCCACGGCGTACACAAGGGTACGGAACTGGAGGCGCTGCCCGAGGGCCTGCTGACCGCCGAGTTCAAGCAGCTCATGGCCGAGGCCATCGACACCGATTTCGCCGACCCCGAGCCCGCATCTGACATCCTGGATATCCAGGGAGCGCCTGCCCTGGTCGCCGTGTCGCCGTATGTGGCCTACGACCCGACCCCGTATGCCACCGATCAGGCGCATGGCTATCTGATCCTGGTCAACTACATCGACGAGGCCATTCTGGGCGCTTGGCGTCGTGATTTTCAGATCGAGGCCCTGCGTCTGCTGCCTGCAGCGGCAGCTCCCCCTCGGGAGACAGGCCAACTGGCGTCCCTCCCCCTGGCAACACCGAGCGGCGAGCCGCTGGGCACCCTTCAATGGCGTCCGGAGCATCCTGGCCAGAGCCTCCTCACACAGCTCCTACCCTGGGTGATTGGAGGCGTGCTACTGATCCTCGCGGGCAGCCTCTTTTCTATCGACGGCTGCGAGCCTATGGCAGGCTGGCCCATGGTCACCTCATGGAATTGAGCACCAGTCGGGAACTGCTTTTTCGTCAGGCGAACTACGATTTTCTCACCGGATTGGCGAACCGGTCGCTGTTTATAGAGCACCTGAACCACGAGTTGGCGCGCTGCATCCGCCATAAGCTGAAGGCCGGAGTCCTCTACGTTGACCTGGACGGTTTCAAGGCCGTCAACGACACCCTGGGCCATACCGCCGGCGATGAGCTGCTGTGCTGGGTGGCCAAATCCATGGCGAAGCTCGTGCGCACCGAGGACGATGTGGCACGCTTCGGTGGTGATGAATTCTGTCTGTTGCTGACCGACGTCGCCTCTGAGGAAGATGTGTCACGGGTCGTCGACAAGATTCATGCCCTGCTGGCGGGCCCCGTTGAGGTGGGCGGCAAGCACATGCTGGTCGGGGCGAGTATCGGGATCGCGATGATTCCCGACGACACTCAGGATCTCTCCGATGTGTTCCGCTATGCCGATATCGCCATGTACCAAGCCAAGTCGAGGGGCACAAACCTGTTCTGCTTCTATGATGCAACGATGGAGGAGCGCTCGCAGTAACATGCAAGGCTGAAGGGTCTGTTGGCTCATTGCCTGACCCATGAAGAGCTGTACCTGCGCTATCAGCCTATCTATTCTCTGGTGAGCCGTGAGATCACCGGCATGGAAGCACTGCTCCGGTGGCGCCACAAGGAACTGGGGGAGGTGTTGCCGGCCGAATTCATTCCCGTGGCGGAAGAAACGGGCCGGAATATCACGGTCTCGATCAATATCTCGGCCAAGCAGCTGCGCGACCTGACGTTTCCGTTCAAACTGAAACAGCTGCTGGAAAAACACGGCGTGGAGTCTTCCAGCATCAAGCTCGAGATCACCGAGAGCCTGTTGATCTTGGAAAGTGACAACTAGCACCGTGTACTGCTCGACCTGGCGAAGCGAGGATACCGCCTGGTGCTGGATGACTTCGGCACGGGGTATTACGGCCTTGGCGACCTGGGCCGCTATCCCCTGGAAACGGTCAAGATCGACAAGTCGTTCGTGTCCGGCCCGAAAGCCTCCTCGCTGAACGCCTCGCTGGTCAAGACCATCGTCTTCATGGCCAACCACTGTGGCATGAAGACCATCGCCGAGGGGATCGACACCCCCGAGCAGGAAGCGTTCGTGCGCGATACCGGCTGCACCCACGGCCAGGGCTTCCTCTTCAGCCGTCCGACCTCGGTGGCCGACATCATTGCCCTGATGGCCCCGCCCTCGCCTTCCCCAACGGCGTCCTGGAACGAGAGCGTCTCGGTCTCGGGGCATGCCCCATCAGGCGCCAGGGAGTCATCCCTGTGTCCGGCCATGCACTATCGTGGTGCATGGTCGAGCATTGTAGTTGCCCGTTGCCCGTTGCCCGTTGCCCCGCCCAAGGCCCACTGGCGTGTCGGGCTGGCTGGCCTTCAAAACGGCGTAGAGGGCCGTCTTGCTGACCTTGATGCGTGCGGCGGCCTCATGCCCCAATTCAAGTGTCACCAAGGCTCCGATGATGGACGTTCGGAACTGGGCCTGTGCTCAGGTCGGACAGGATGGTCACGCCTTGCTCTGCAATTGGTGATGTATCTGATGCCATGCCTCGACCCGCCCATGGTGCTTAGGAGGACTGAGCATAGTCGAGGTTGGTGAAGGCGATTGCTGAAACAATTCTTTCAGAAGACCACTGCACACCGGGCGGTCCGCTCGATGCGCTGGTGCAGCCGTCTTCTGAAAATGACACCAGGACTTCCTGGAGGGGCAATTTTGCGTAAATAAATTACGTTAAATTTTCTACGTAAAGAAAACGTACCTATTATTCGGATTTATAGAGCCATGGTCACTACTACGCGTCCGCGAATGCGGCCGGCGAGCAGATCATCGACCGCCTCGATGGCGTCGTCGAGGGCGATGGAGCTGGTGATAGCATCGAGCTGCTCGGGAACCAGCAGCTGCCCCAGACGCCGCCAGGACTCGACGCGATCCGCGTAGGCGCGCATCACGCTGTCGATCCCCGCCAGGGGCACGCCGCGCAGGATAAAGGGCGCGACGCTGGCGGACAGGTCCATGCCCTGGGCCAGACCGCTGACGCCGTGACCACTAGTACAGCCGCTGCCGACTTTTGTCCCGACGCCGACCAATAGACCTGCCAGCAGCATCAGCCCGATATCTCCCGCCGGCTGACCGATGACCTCATCCGGTGCGCCGGAGACATTACCTAGCCCACCTCCCAGTAAAATAAGGATGAGTGGGCCGCTGAACAGACCCAGTAGGAAGGCCAGGCGCCAAGCCGAATCTCCTGCGGGTTGCTCCAGCAATAGTCCGGAGAGGATTCCGCTGACGCCGGAAATACGACCCAGCGTTGCCATCAGCCATACAGCTGCCAGGCCGATCAGCACACCGCCGATCAAACCGGAAAGACTTGCCGCTATGTCCACGTTGTGTCTCCTCTATGTCAGGTATTTGAAATATGCCGGACAAGCCGTGTCGAAGCATCGTCATTGTCGGGATCGCTCAGCTCTGCAGAAGAATGAGCGTGCAAGGCATGTCAAGCATCGAACGTGTTCAGGAAGACATTACCGCTGAAATTGCGTAGGAATGCTGTCTTCAGCAGGCGGTTCATCTCTGGCCCCTTGACCTCGCAAAGGTGCAGTTGTAACCCCGCATCACTCAAACGCGGGTTGATCGACTGCAAACTATCCAGTGCCGAGGCATCGATCAAGTTGACGGCCTGGCAGCCACTGAGCGATGGGGAAATAGCGGCGCAAACTGGCCATGCCGGTCAGCGCTATTAGTTGTCATTGGCCTGGTTTTCGAGGCTCTCGCGAAGCGGCTCTAGGTCATAGCCGGCCGACTTGGCAGCACCGACGAGTTCCGAAATCGGACGATGCGAGACCTGTGAATAGGCCCAGAGATGAGCGACCCGTGTGCCGGTCCGGCAGAAACCGATCACGGGAGTCGGCGATAACTCCAGGGCATCGGCAAAGGCGGCAATGTCCTGCTGGGAATACTTGCCGGGCTTGACGGGAACTTCATGCCAGACCATACCCAGTGATTCTGCCTTAGCCTTGAGAGCATCGGGATCCGGCTGGTCATCACTTTCCCCACGCGGGCGATTGGAGATAATGGTGCGGAACCCTTGCTCGGCGAGCTGTTCAAGTTCGTCGAGGCGAGGTTGTGCTGTCACATAAAGACGATCATCGAGCGGTTTGATATCCATAGGTTACCTCCTTGGTCGCTTTAGGAGCGCGCCTCATCCCAGGCGGCCCCCGGTAGAGCATCGAGGGGAATCTTTAGGTAACGACGACCATTATCCTCTGGCTCTGGCAGGTCGCCGCCCCGGATATTGACTTGCAAGGCGTGCAGGATCAGTTTAGGCATGGGCAGCTTGGCGTCACGCTCGTTACGCAAGGCGATGAAGCTGTCCGCTGTCGGGCTGTCTCGGAGATGAATATTGGTTTCGCGCTGGACTCTCACCGTGCTTTCCCACTCTGGCTCGCGATCGCCGGGCATGTAGTCGTGACCAGTAAAGAGCCGAGTGTCGTCCGGCAGTGCCAGGATGGCCTGAATGGAATCCCACAGTTTGTGAGCATTGCCCCCGGGGAAATCGGCACGGGCCGTACCACCATCCGGCTGAAACAGCGTGTCGTGCACGAACGCCGCATCGCCGATGACGTAGGTGATCGACGCCTTGGTATGGCCGGGCGAGAACATAATCCGGCCTTCTATCTCGCCCACGTGGAAAGTATCGCCCTCTACAAAAAGGTGATCCCACTGGCGGCCGTCATCCGGAAAGTCGGGCCAGTTGTATATATCCTTCCATAGCGCTTGCACTTGTGTAACGTAAGCTCCTATAGCCGTTGGTGCTCCTGTCTTTTCCTTTAGATACTGTGCTGCCGAAAAATGGTCCGCGTGCGGATGGGTATCCAGAATCCATTCGACCTTCAGCCCTTGGCTGGCAACGTAGCCCAGCAATTCATTCGCATGGTGCGTTGCGATAGCGCCGGACTTTTCATCGAAATCTAGGACTGGGTCGATGATTGCGCAGCGCCGAGTCACAGGATCGCTAACAACGTACTGCACGCTAGAGGTCCGCATGTCGTAGAAGCCGACAACATCTGGCTTGCCTGGCGAGTGTCGAAACGTTTGCATGGCATCCTCGGTTGTTGGTAAAAACGTTACTAGGTTAGAACAAAAAAACATAATGTCTAGCATCAGCAACCAAACCGCACAAATCATTTATCGCGGCAGCCTTCAAGGAGAAACACCTACTCTGTTTCGCTGGATTGACCCATTTCAGGGCTTCGTGGACTATAATGATGCGATAGAAATCCTGATGAGGATGAAGTTTGCCGACCTGTGCTAGATCATGCAGGGCCAAGCTGACGATACTTGCAATGGCAAAAATCCCCATTGGTAAGGAGGCTTGTTATAGCTGATCATGGCCGTGTACGGCGGGCTTTGGGTGCGTGCGTAGCTACAAGGGCATGCTCGACAAATACTTTGCCATCCATGGCTTCACGGATCGCAGCCAACACGGCTGACACAATCAACCGCCAGTCTGGGTATGCGGCTCGACTAAACATGACTGATTTCCTAAGCATTCCTACGCAGGTTTCCGTCGGCCCAACGAACTGGACCGGGAGGAGATATCGAGCATGCACTGAAGCAAACGTCGCAAAGCTTAGATTGGCTGGGGTCTTCCTAGGAGAAACAGTGCTGACTTCTGCCAACTGTGACCATTAGATATCTAGCGTGATTTTTGTCCATTTACCCTTCTGCAGCGTGGAATTCGGGCTCAACGAGCTCGAGGAGTATGCGCTATAGGTGCTGTACAGGGACTGAAGTACTGACTTTGTAACAATCAGCCCACGAGGAAAGGGTAAGAAGATAGCTCGTGCAAATCGACAAAAAGCGAATCCAAGTCAGGATGAAATTCAAGGCGTGGCGTTATCGGCAGGAAAAGCTAAGCGAGGTGTGCTTAACGTAACCATTACTGTAAATGAGATAGAAAGGGAGAGAAACAATGATGGATGGAATGATGAACGGTGATGCAATGATGTGGGGGATGGGGCTGATAGGGCTTCTTGTCCTAATACTGCTTGTGCTCGGTATTGGGGCTCTCGTTAAGTATCTATTTAAAAAATAAGCGAGACCTTAAAAGCGGTGAGGATACTGAGGGCTCTCAGTGAGTACAACCATTTGCTTCCCAAGTTCACACAAGGGCAGATAGCCGGCATATACGAGTGCCATGTTATTCCAACTGAGGCGCGGGACATCCGCAGCCACTCATTGCCTGTTGCTAAAGAACAAGTACTATACGAGTGCGGCAACCCCAAGCACGAGGAGCAGGATTACAAGCAGACAGAGCAGGTCCATCCCACCACATCATCAATCCGCCGCAAGCCACCATTTCGCCCATCGTCAGTTCTTCTCCCTGTAGTGTCGGTTTCTCCTGCATTTCAATCTGCACCGGATGTCCGGCGGCTTTCCACTGCGGATAGCCCTCGGTCAGGCTTATCGCCTTAGAAAAGATTGGTATTCTGACAGCGATATACCCCGCCGTCTGGAGCATCGGTAAGCTCTTTACCGGTGCCTGGTCAGACCGGGTGGGGCGTCAGGGGCTCATCGTCTGCCAGCAGTGGTCATTGTGGTGTTTGCTGTCTCCGTAGGGTTTTCGGGATTTGCGACGGGCGCGTTCCTATTGGGATAGGTAAAGCGATGGTTTATCCTACCCTGTTCGTCGTCATCGGTGATGTCGTGCATCCAGCGTGGTGATCCTCGGTTGGCATCTATCGCCTCTGGCGTGATCTTGGCTATTTCTTAGGCGCTATTATCGCAGGGGTGGTAGCGGATACACTGGGACTGGCTGCGGCGTTGTGAGTGGTGGTGGCTTTGACGTTCGCCTCGGGCCTATTCTCGACGCTGCGCATGAAGGAGGTACTCCAGATCACCGCACGGTCTCAGCGCAGCTGGATCCCTAACCAAGCTGGGAAGTGATTTACCGACCATCTCCTTGCCCATAGGCCCGGTCACGCCCGCGCCAAAAAGGAGAAAGACATGACGAGCATCACTCCTTCTTCTTGCCCGATGGGTCTTGGGCGCAATAGTCGTAGCAGTAGACATTGCCGGAAAGTTCAACACCTAGGACGGGAAAGAGCGCGTTGTAGTGCCCCAGAGATGGAGGGCAACAAAGGGCACAAGCTGGCTTAGCGGGGGTGCTATAGGCTTACAACACAATGATATGAGTTTTATCCCTATCGAATGTGGAGGAAGTGCCATGGGTTTTTATAGCCGCCACATACTGCCGCATCTGATCAACCTGACGATGGGAGCGGGGATGCTTAAGAAATATCGTCAACGTACCGTGGCCAAAGCTCGGGGGAGTGTCTTAGAACTTGGATTTGGATCTGGAGTTAACCTACCTTATTACAACCCTGAGCTTATAGAGAAGTACTATGCAGTGGAGCCGGATGGTGGCCTTTTAAAGCTTGCGCAAAAGCGTATTAACAAAGCCCCTTTCAAGGTGGAAGTGCTGCAAATGGGCGCAGAGCAGATAATACTACCTGATGACAGCATAGACACGGTCCTGAGTACTTGGACACTCTGCACGATTCCGGACATAGAAGCGGCTCTAGCCCAGGCGCGAAGGGTGCTCAAGCCCGGGGGACAATTGATTTTTGTCGAGCATGGACTCGCGCCAGAAACCCGCGTTGCCAGCTGGCAGCAACGGCTGACTCCGTATTGGAAGCGTTGCGCCGGTGGCTGCCATCTGGATCGGCAGACAGATGTGTTGCTTCTCAATGCCGGCTTTGTACTCCAGGATCTGGCTACAGGCTATCTCGGTCGTCCCAAGACCATGACGTTCATGTATGAAGGCGCGGCCAAGCCTCCCGCTGTCGGGTGAGTGAACTGGGTTCGCTGGCGGTAGATGGCGAACTCCGGGGCGCGAGATGTGAAAAAAATCAATTACATGCTACATAGCTGCTGGTGTAGCCCAGCATGCATGGCGGAGCCAGCGGCCCAGTAACGTGATCGCCAGCATGTTATGTCTCTCCACCCCTGTCTCGGTACGGTCACCCTCGGCTCTATCTCGGAGTGACATTCTGGTTTTTATCTTGAGCCCAGGTAATGAGGTCTCGGGTTCAACAGTGGTTTACGAGGCTCAACAGGCCCAGTACCCGGCAAACTATCGGCATTATGGTGCTTTTCTTAATTGGCATTGCCCTAATCGCCAGTGTGGTCTTTCGCTAGGCCACTGCTTTTGCATCTGCCGTTCTGCATGTTAAGGACGGTAGGTCTATGCTATCGCTGGATCGGCGATGTGTGCGGCCTCGGCCTGCTGTGGGGGGGTGAAACTGGTCATGGGCCCCGTAGTGCGAACGCCTTTCCCCGCCGCCTCTAATCTCTTCGCCAAGGTAACGGTGGTGGCCAAGGAGAAGGGTCTGTTGATCTACCTTCGGCGCACTCTGAACGGCCTGCTCGATGAACTGCTGACGCAGACCAGTCTCACCTGACGCTGGTCAAGAACGACGCAACGAGCCGGACATTGGCATCGGCAGGCGGAACCGCGCTAGTCGAGTCGCCCGCGTGATAGCTATCGTTCACGGAAAATTCGCTGTGCACCCTATTTACGAACCTGAGTGTCACCCTGCCCCCCTATCTCCTCTTGAGACCTGTAATCCAGCAGGAATGAGAGGAGTAGGATCATGAGCGTAAAGTTTCAACAATGGGTCGCCACGGTACGACGAAGGATGCAGGATGGCCAGCCTCTGCTGGGGCCGGACAGCCTGCAGGCACTGACAGACGATGTACGAAAACTCGGTCTTGGCGCTATGGGTGCCGGAGTTCTGGGTTTCTTCGCTCCTAGCGAGAAAATCACTCTTGGTGCATCAGTTGCCATGTTTTTCGTAGGTGCTATCATTTGGGTAACAGGTATTGCGTTTCTTGTAAGAATTGAGCGCAACAGTGCAGAAAAGGATTGAATTTATGAGCCCTTTTGGATGGTTAGTTACAGCTTTTGCAGTCTTTATGGCGGCCGTGTGTTTATTCACGTTCGTTCAAATTGAACGCAGCAAGCATCATCACCATCAGGACGGCAGCAGCAGTTAGCTGAATTCTGGCGTTTGTCATTCTCGTCAGAACAAGAGACATTGATCTCACATTCAACAAGCTCTTCCTTCGCGAAGAGCTTTTTTATTTCCGGTTACCAGAGGCTGGCGGATGGTTCAGCTAACCACTTCCTTGGCGAGGGAAAAGGCCACAGCCACCAGTGCAAGGCAGCCCAACGCCAGAGGATTGGTAAGAAAACGACACACTGCATAGCGGTATGGATGGGCTTCAATGCGGTCTTTCGTGGTCTGCAGGCTTGCAGCCTTTCGCTTGAGCTTCGCTATCTGCCCTTCCTGTTCTTCCAGCTTTCGCTGCTGATCAACTAGCCAGTCACTCGCATTCACCTTTTGGATATTCAATCGCCAGGCACGCTCGGCATCGTCAGTCGTCAGGTTTTCAGCAAGCATGTATTTTGATCGAGCGGTTATCTGCGATTCGGTTTCACTAGGGATGAATTCAATACCGAACTGCTCATAGAACCGATCACGCCTAACCTTGTTATTTCCATCGTGTGCGCCTGGCTTTTCATCTTGCCACGACAGCTCGATCTTCATTACCTCTGCCAGCGGCCACTGCCTGGCCCAAGTGACGATCTCTGCCATCAGGTAGGTGCCGATACGAAACCCGCGTAAACCGTTAAGAATCATTTGAATATCTGCGGGACCTCTGCATTCACCGTGAGTGAGTCTGACCCGCTCCCTATCTGTTGAGCTTGAAGGCGAATATGCAGCTGACCATTCGAGTTCATTTCCCTCAGGAGGCCGCTGGGTATCGATCCGTTTGACTCTAAGCGTGAGTCGAGCGCCCTGGCCAACAATTTGTTCTATCCGCTGGATCATCAAAATCGCGTGTGGAGTCTCGCTGTTGGGTGTCTCTCGGTGGCGAACCTGGATAACACGCAGATTCTCTCTGGGCGCTCCCTCAGTAGTGCTGTCCTGGGCTGTTGCTTTACCGACCATAGGCATCTCCTGAATTGATTGTTTCGCATGCGAAACAGGTAGGGGGCTACCAATACCATACTTTTCAACGTCAGCAAGGCCCCTATCTCTTCTTGAGACCTGCTTTGCAGGAATGTGAGAGAGAAGAGAGAGAATCCCAATGGAAACATTTGGCGAGCGTTTGGAAACGATCATCTACAGCCGTCGCGGCGGTAACTTCGGTGAATACTTAGGCGTTGAAGGTCTGAGCCGGAGGGTGCGAATAAGCGAGCAGGTGTTCAAAGTCCGCTCATGTGTGGATGTGGATTCTGACTGGATGTGGGAGGTTACGCACGAACCAAGCGGCTTGTCTGAGCGTTCTAATGAACGCTGGGGGCTATGCTTTGCTGCTGATCGACTGGCTCGCGTTGTTAGACGTGAGAGCGCCTGGAAGTTGCCGACTGGGCCTGAGGTTACACCCATCCCAATGGCTGCTTTTTTGGCGTCACGCCAACAGGGGGCTACAGCTCATGTTTGATGAAACTGACATGATCCATAGCTATTCCCGTGCGGATGCCATCGAAGATGGCAATTTGGTAGATGTCAGCGAACGTGCTGAGCACGCCGCCGGCAACATGATGGGTTTCAAGGTGCCTGTTGCCATGACTGCTGCAGCCTGGGAGGCTTTGGTGGCGTGGCATGACGGTAGAAGCCCTCATGAGATGCAGCAGCAAGAGGATAAGCGGTTAGGCGATGTATTGCTTGTCGCCCTTGAGGCTGCTGCGAGAGAGCGCAACGAGAGATATATCGACTTCATCGTTGATGTGATTGAGCAATCCGAAACCGGCTCTATCGTTGTGCCAAAACATGTTGTTATGACTATAGGTCCTGGGGATACCCCTAAGCCTGTGATAACGATCATGCTACCCGAGGAGGACTGACGCGATCGCGCAGTTATCACTCCTCTTTCTAAGCCCCTAGTCAGCCTTGTGCTGCCTGGGGGTTTTTCTATTTATGATGCCCATGAGCCAGGATCATGATTTTGCGGCTTCGATCCTATATGGCACTGCAATGGGAGCTAGACGCTATGTTTCGCATGCGTAACATTTTCTGTCAGTTTCACCCCTATCCCCTCCTGAGACCTGCAATACCGCAGGAATGAGAGAGGAGTAAGATTATGGGTACTTTATGCGTACCAAAGCCGTCCGACCGTAAAGCCTACCTGGACAAGGAATACACCAACCAGGATGGATCTAACGAAGTGCTGAAGTCGAGTTTCGTGGGCTCTACCTATTACGCTGCGATTAAGGTCCAGCGGAGGGGAGAGGCCACGGATCATGCGTCTATTGAGTACACGATAGCGGCGGTCGTGAAAACTAGCTGTTCGCAGGGAGAGTTTTGCTACAAGTCGATGGATGAAACCATGGGGCCAGCCTTGTCACAGTGCCCTGCATCGATTCTCAAACTGCTATCTCCGCTTGAGGAGCTGGAGCAGTTGGGGGTAGTAGTGGGAGTCGGACTGAAGTATGCCAGCGAATGGCGTGAGAGATGCCTAAAGCATGCTGAATCGAAAAAGCAGCGTGTGCGTCTGCAAAATGGCGATCGGATAAAACTACCGTACACAGTACGGTTCGTTGGAGGCCTGGAGTGCGACACATTCACCAAGGTGGACTTGCCGCGCAAACGCAATGTTTTCAGGCCAGATGGCTCGTCCAGCTTGGTAAGGCTTCAGGCCCGCCACCTGGATGATGCTGTAGTGCTCGCGTAGTATTTCAAGCCCTCTCTGCTGTTCTCAGCATGGGGCTTTTTCACGCTGGCGCCAGCCGCGCTATACCACCTGACACACAAGCCCTATCACTTCCTGAGGCTTTGGCCGTGTTCGTGTTCACCTCATGAAGCCCCTTTGCTTCACCCTCCCCTCCCCCCCGATACTGAAACTCACCTTAGCCAAATGGAAGCCGTTATGACTGACTTAACGCATGAAGACCGCTTGTTTCTTCGAGAGCTACAGAAAAATATCGCTGCTAGTTTGGCCGGCTATTTTGATCAAGCGTTCGGCACTAATGTGCTGCCCGCAACCGGCGCCTCGATCACCATTGAGGGTGAGGTGAAGATGAACATGTACGATCACGCGCCAGGGCTCGCATTCTTTGAGAAGGAAACCTCACGTTCTGTGGCTGTACCTCCATACACTGAGTATTACAAACTGCGTGAGCTGGCTGAGGCTGGTTTTGCTGAGTTTTATCAGGCATCGAGTGAAGCCGAAGACGTATATGAAGGATTGTTTAGGCCTTTGATCATGCGTATCTGCAATAGTGGTGGGGTTGTTATAGACCTTTACGAACGAGGGGGCTGGCTCGTGGACACAATGCCTCCTAGCCAATGGACCGAAACGGCAGTTCAGATTGAGGAGCTGAATCGAGAGGGTAGCTTTCAGTCAGGATGGGACAATTTTTCGACAGCCCAAAGGCTGCATCGGCAGGCCTCTCGGCTACAGCAGTTGCTCACCCTTTCTCGTCACAGGACGAAATGCGCTGCCTGACACAGCCATAGCGACAGTACTATGAACCCTCTTTGTTTCGCGTGCGAAACACTTAGCTCGTCAGTTACTCCCCTACCTCATCTTGAGTCCTGCATTTACGCAGGAATGAGAGAGGAGTAAGGATCATGACGACACAGACAGACAAGACCACCTGCTGGATACCGAAGTGCCACCTTCCCGCACTGCGCGAAATGGTAGAACGGCTCGATCGCAAGGCAAAGAAACTTGGCATGGCGTCCTTCGAGATCAACGTGCTGGAAGAGGCTGTAAAGCCCTGGGCTCGTGAGAAGTTGGATCTTGAAGATCGACTGTCGCACTTTAAGCTGGAGCAGATCGTTGCCGTGAAAGTCGCAGTCAGTGGCGAACCTCCGAAGCTGGACGGGTATCGCTTGCTGGCGCGAATCGACATGGCAGCGAACCAGGCAGCACGGGGCACTCCCTTGGAGTGGGCATATAGCCGATTGCCCGAGCCATACAGATCGGGCGACGCCACGGGCGACTGCAGCCACTGCAACAAACGGCGTGAGCGGCGTTATCTCTTTCTGATGGAAGAGATGGCAATTGGCGTTGTCCTAGAGGTCGGAAAGACATGCCTCAAGGACTATCTTGGCCACCAAGGCGCTGAGTCGATGATGGCCCGTGCTCAACTATTGGTCTCTGTTATCAATATGATGGAAGAGATCGATGAGGTGGGCATATGCGGCGGTCGCCCTCCAGATGCTGTTGTCGAGCTGCGATGGCTGGTTGCCGCGGCAGTAAGGCAGATTCGGGAGCGAGGCTTCGTGTCTCGTGCTCGAGCAGAAGAAACTGGCGACCTGGCCACAGCAGAAATTGTGGGTGAGATGGCTCGTTCAGTCCCGATGGTCAGCAAGCGAATGAAGGCGTGTGTCTCTGAGGACGTGGCGTAGGCTGATGCGGTAATAGCTTGGGCACGGCAAGTGATCCCTCTGCAGACTGAGCATAACGATTTCGAGACGATGATTGTTCATCATGCTCGTTTCGACTTGGTTAAGCTTAAACGCGGAGTCGGCGTTATGACGGCGGCTGTCACTGCCTACGATCGACATGAGGAGTCAGCTGTTAACACCGAGTCAATGATGGCTCTCGGCTATGCTGGAGGTCCTGGCGATCAGTTGGAGATGGAAGTTGTGCGTAAGCGGTCCTTTTCATCAGATACGCGATGGGAGCTGATGTGGAAGCACATATTCTGCGACCCCGAAGGTCGGTACATTGTCTGGAAAACAGGTAAGGCCCTTGAGGGGAGTAAGGTTGTACTGAAGGGGCGAGTCAAGGAACACGGCGAGTACCGCGGGATTTCCCAGACTGACGTGACACGCTGCTCAATTAGACCTACATGATTCACTAGCCCCTGAACCTTTCGGTCAGGGGCTTTTTTATGGTTCTTCGCCGATCAGCGAGAAAGAGAAGGAGGACGTCAATCACAGAGATTGCCTTAAGCCGCTCTGATGCGAAGAGGTAAAAGATGAACCACACCGCAGTAATAGGTATTCGGCTAAGAGGTCTCAGAAAGAATTTCTATGATGGGACATTTGGGAACTTCCTCTCCGCTGCATTGGGCCGACATTTCTTTTAAGGCGCGTTGCATGCGATGCAGGTCATTTATCTTGCGCTGGATATCGTCGGTATGCCTGAGTGCAAGCTCCTGTACCTGAGCGCAGGTGTAATGCCCGCCATCAACCAGTCGTAGAAGGTCCTGCACCTCTTCGAGCGTAAATCCCAGTTCGCGCGCTCGGCGGATAAACGTCAGCCGTGTGAGGTGGCGCTCTTCATAGCTACGAAAGCCGTTCTCGCTTCGGGGCGGATTCGGCATAAGCCCAATGCGCTCGTAGTACCGAACCGTCTCGATGTTGCAACCGGCTCGTCTGGCTAGCTCCCCTCGGCGTAATGGCATGGCCTACTTTCCTCTTGATCCTGTAGTAGCTACAGGGGCTACAGTAGCTATGAATACCCAAATTGCAAGAGAATCACTATGCAAGACAGTAAAGACCAGACGCTTGATCGAAGCGAGCAAACCACGACGAGCCGATCAGGGCGCAAAGGCCTACTGGCAAGCGGTAGTGTCATTGGCGCGATACTCGCCTCCGCCTGCTGCATTCTGCCGGTGGTATTTCTCTCACTGGGCATCGGCGGGGCCTGGATGAGCAATCTCACGGCGCTTGCGCCCTACCAGCCGCTCTTTCTCGCCTTCACCCTGGCAATGCTCGGTATCGGTTTTTATAAGGTTTATCGCAAGCCCAAGAGCGCCTGCCGGGCCAACGCTTGTGATGTGGATGGCTATTGCGGCACGCCGCTTGCCGAGCGAGTGATCAAGATAGCGTTGTGGGGTGCGACGGCACTCGTCGTGTTGGTGCTTGCCTGGCCGTATATCGCCCCGCTGTTCCTTGGCTAATACACCTTCAAATTTTCCTGGAGTCTTTCTTATATGAAATTTAGCACCTTGATCGGTACGCTTTTTTTGTCCGCGGCAAGTGCCGGGACGGCCTTCGCCGCTCAACAGACCGTCACCCTGGCTGTTGACAATATGACCTGTTCGACCTGTCCCTACACCGTCAAGAAAGCGCTCAATCAAGTGCTCGGTGTGGAGAACGCCACGGTTTCCTACGAGGAAAAAAGCGCCACCGTGACCTTCGAAGATGCCGAGGCGAGCGTGGCGGACTTGACCGCCGCTACGACCAATGCGGGCTATCCGTCGCGCCTGGCCTCCGAGAAAACTAAACAAGCCCAGTAACCACCTAGCCCACGTTCATCGAGGGCTGCGGGAGTTGTGCGAAAGGATTACCGAGAAATTTTTATGCAAACCACGATTACAGTTACCGGCATGACCTGCACGAGTTGCGCCGACTCGACTCAGGCGGCGCTCAATGCACTGCCCGGGGTCGAGGCTGAGGTCTCTTATGACCAGGGCCGCGCGGTAATAATGCGCCCGGGCGAGGTGGGTACCGAGCGTCTGCTTGAGACGATCCGTGCCAAGGGCTACGGCGCCGATCTGACGCAGGCCACAGAGCGAGCCAGCAGTGACCGAGGCAGCGAACAGGGTCTACATATTGCCGTGATCGGCAGTGGCGGGTCTGCCATGGCAGCGGCGTTGAAAAGTGTCGAGCGGGGTGCCCGTGTCACCCTGATCGAACAAGGTACCATAGGGGGTACCTGCGTCAACATCGGCTGCGTGCCCTCTAAGATCATGATCCGTGCCGCGCATATTGCCCATCATCGCCGCGAAAGCCCGTTCGATGACGGCATCACGGCAACGGCACCAACCATTGATCGTGGCCGTTTACTGGCCCAGCAGCAGAGCCGTGTGGAAGAGTTACGTCACGGTAAATACGAAAGCATCCTAGAAGGCAACCCGGCCATTACGGTTATCCGCGGCAGGGCCCGCTTCCGTGATGCCCAGACCCTGATTGTTGACAAGAACGATGGCAGCGAGCGCGAGGTCGCTTTCGATCGTGTCTTCATCGGGACCGGCGCGCGTCCCGCCATTCCACCGGTATCGGGGCTGGCTGGCACGCCCTATTGGACCTCGACCGACGCCCTGGCCAGCGACACCCTTCCCGAGCGTTTGGCGGTGATCGGGGCATCGGTGGTCGCGGTGGAGTTGGCCCAGGCCTTCGCGCGGCTGGGCAGCAAAGTGACGATCCTGGCGCGTAGCCGCCTGTTCTCCCGCGAGGACCCGGCCATTGGCGAGGCCCTGGAAGCCGCTTTCCAGGCCGAGGGCATTGATGTATTACGAGGCGTCCAGATCAGCCAGGTGGTGCATACCGACGATGAGTTCGTGCTCACGACGGACACGGGGGGCATCAAGGCCGACAAGCTGCTGGTCGCGACGGGCCGCACGCCTAATATCGAAACGCTGAACCTTGACGCCATCGGCGTAGAGACTGCCCGCGGAGCGATTCTGGTCGATGATTCTCTGCGTACCACCGTACCCACTATCTATGCCGCTGGGGATTGCACCGACCAGCCGCAGTTCGTCTATGTCGCCGCTGCGGGCGGCAGCCGCGCCGCCACCAATATGACGGGGGGCGAGGCGCGCCTGGACTTGAGTGCCATGCCGGCGGTGGTCTTCACCGACCCGCAGATCGCAACCGTCGGTTTGTCCGAAGCCGAGGCCGAGGCTCAAGGATTCGCTACCGACAGCCGGACCCTGACCCTGGATAACGTGCCCCGTGCGCTGGTCAACTTTGAGACCGGCGGCTTCATCAAGATCGTCGCCGAACGCGACAGCGGGCGCCTGCTCGGGGTCCAGGCCGTGGCCGGCGAAGCCGGCGAGCTCATTCAGACGGCGGTCATGGCCCTGCGTGCCGGGATGACGGTACAAGACATCGCTGATGAGCTTTTTCCTTACTTGACTATGGTCGAGGGGCTCAAGCTCTGTGCCCAGACCTTTACCAAGGACGTCAAACAACTGTCCTGCTGCGCGGGGTGACAAGCCTTGATGTGACGTTGGCGACCCTTGTTCGAGAAATGGCCGATCATGTCGCCGCCCACTGGCACGAACCCGATCAAGGGATCTAGGAAATGCGTGGGGAACCGCGTCATCACGTCTACAAATACCATGGCCTGGGTCGCACTCGACCGCACACTGCGCCTGCTGGGTCCTCAGCCCGCCTGGGAACTGGCATGAGATGGCATATTCCAGGCCATCGTGACTCAGGGGATCAAGCTCAGTGGCGGCTACCTCACGCAGGCCTTCGGTCATGACGATCTCGATGCCGCGCTTTTGTTGATCCCATTGATGGGCATTCCTATCGACAAGGCCGTACTTGAACTGACGGCCGCAGCAGTGGAAGAGCACCTATGTCATGGCGATGTCGTACACCGCTACCTGGCTTCGGATGGGCTTTCCGGCAGCGAAGATGCGTTTCTGATCTGTAGTTTCTGGCTGGTCGATATACTTCTAATGCTTGGTCGAGCCGAGGAGGCTCGCGCCCTGTTCGAGCGGTTACTGGCCAACGCCAACGCCAACGATGCGGGGCTCTATGCCGAGGAGAGCGATCCGACGACGGGCCTGTTCCTTGGCAACTTCCCGCAGGCTTTTACCCATCTTGCGCTGATCAACCGTGCCCTGCATATACAGCTCTACGAATAAGGTAGCGTGACGGCACCCATGCGGATTGCGTCCGGCGTACTGCTTCAAGCCTGTCCTCGGTCGCAACCAATGCGCCTTGGCGGCGCTGCCTCGGTCAAGGAGGCCGGGGTTCGTGACACAGTTCTGGAACTGCACCCGACCTCCTGGCCAGGCAAGTGAGGCGAGCCAGACAAAGTCTGCCCCTGCCCACAAGGCTACCGAGTCGACCTTGGGCAGGCTGGCTTCTTCAGTTACCAGACATAAACAACAACCACCTTGTCCCTGTAATAACTACAGGTCTACGTTGAAGTCAGCAAGGTCAGGATTTTCAGATTCGCCAACGAGTGAGGAGGGCCTATCCCTGCCAGCTCGCTCCCATGAATACCTGCAGGATGGCCGTTGATTTATCGGAGCAAGAGGCTCTCCAATGTCAATGAAAGGAGGCAACGACGATGTCTGAAGTGGAAATAGGCCGCCCCGAAGGCCGCACGTCCTACAGTGACTACGCCGAACGCTACTATGCTCAAGCGGGGGCGGGAAGAAACAGCCTCTCCGCAAGCGAGTACGTGGCCGTCGTCGAGGGCTTTCGGCGTGAAGTCGTTTGCATGGGGCAGTGCAACTTGTACCTCGCCGCGACGAAAGACTCGCAAATCAAGGAAGCGATCAAGACCTACCTTGAGGATGTATGCAACCCCAACATCCATGAGATGAAGAAGATTCTGGAAGTTGGCGGTTACGCCCTGCCGGCGCCGCTTGAAGAAACCATGAGCCCTGACTAGGTGCCCGATCAGGATACCTGTGTCGCCAATGACCGGATGATCGTGAATGCCCAGTGGTTCGCGGCGCGTGCGTTCATGACGCTCTGGCACAACTACGCCAGCATGAGCCAGCGCACGGATATTCGGGACGCCTTCATTCGAAACTATCACCGGGCCAACCGCTGGCATGTCACATTCCATGAAATCGCGGTAGAGAAAAAGCTAATGGCCCCCTTGCCCACCGTGGAGCCGAAAGACATGCCACTGATCCCCGAATAAGTGGCACGGTTCAGAGGGGAATAACGCATTTCCAGGGTATCGCTGTTCGGACCACGGTAGAACGAAGCCTGGACAGCGATGACTTCAACGCGGCGACTAGCGGCTACCAAGTCGCCGCTACGCAAAGGAGTAAACAAGATGGCAGCATCCTACGATCTCGTCGCTATCGGTACCGGCACCGCCGCTAAAATAGTCGTCATGCGTGCCCAAGCCGCCAACTGGCGTGTTGCGATCATCGACTCCCGCCCCTTTGGGGGCACCTGTGCCCTGCGCGGCTGCGACCCCAAGAAGATGATGATCCAGGGGGCCAAGGCGCTGGACCATGCTCACCGCATGCAAGGCAAGGGCGTGGAGGGAGAGGTCCGTATCGACTGGGCCGAGCTGCTACGCTTCAAGCGAGAGTTTACCGATCCTGTGCCTGAAAAACACCAGGCCATGTTCAGCGACAAGGGCATCGATACCTACCATGGACAGGCGCGTTTTACCGGCCCCAACCGCCTTGAGGTTGAGGACCAGGTACTTGAAGCACAGCATATCCTGATTGCCACGGGAGCCGAGCCAGCCACCCTGGGTATTCCAGGCGAAGAACACCTCATAGACAACGAACAATTTCTGGAACTGGCTACTTTGCCGCCGCGGATTGCCCTGGTCGGCGGGGGCTATATTGCCGCAGAGTTTTCTCACCTGGCTGCCCGGGCTGGAGCTCAAGTCACCGTCCTACAGCACGGCGAGCGGATGCTCAAGCCCTTCGATCCGGACCTGGTCGATTGGCTCATGGAATCCTTCCGTGATCAGGGCATTGATGTGCGAACCCAGACCAACGTGGACGCCATCGAAAAGACGGCCTCCGGCTATCGTGTTCGCACCTCCTCGAATGGCGAGACCGGCACGGTTGATGTAGACCTAGTCGTGCACGCGGCCGGAAGAAAGCCAGCCCTCAAGGCCCTCAACCTGGAAGCGGCCGGTATCGAGACCGAGAAGGGGCGGTTATCGCTAAATGAGCATCTGCAAAGTACCTCGAACCCCGCCGTTTATGCCGCAGGCGATGCCGCCCAGGTGGGGCCGCCCCTGACCCCCGTGTCGAGTCACGATGCCAAGGTGGTGGCCGCCAACCTGATCGATGGCAAACGTAGCACACCGAATTATAAAGGGGTGCCGAGTGTCGCTTTCACCATTCCGCCTATCGCCTCCGCCGGTCTCGACGAAGCGCAGGCCCGTGAGCAAGGGCTGAAATTCCGCGTCTCGAGTCAACACACACACAACTGGTTTACCGCCCGTCAGGCCGCCGAGCCGGTCTATGGCTTCAAGATATTGATCGAAGAAGAGACAGATAAGGTACTGGACGCTCATCTCGTCGGCCCCAACGTGGATGAAGTCATCAACGTATTCGCGCTGGCCATTCGTCATGGGCTCACCACCACGGACCTCAATACGACAATGTTTGCCTACCCAACGGGGGCCTCAGACATAGGCTCGATGCTCTAGGAGAGCCTGATAGCGGCAACTTGAGATGGCTAGACCTCATGCCTAAGCATTGAGATCTTTATTTGGCAACTGAGGATAAGAGTTCCAAACCATTTTCAGGTTTCACTGCAGGATAGCACCCGTAAACGAGAATGACGGCGGTAGAAAGGTTTAAGCCAAAAAAATGTCCCAACCAGACCACCGCCGTGCCATGGATGCTAGTTTGCTTACCTTGTTCTGGGAAGACTTCGAGTTGGTTTGCTATGAATCACTCGGCGCCAATGGCCTGCTGATCAAGCTCAAACTCACCGCCTCACACCCGCCCTGCTGCAGTCGCTGTGGCCAATCCACCTGGCTCATTCATGATGTCAGTTATCGCCGTGTGCGTGAGCGCGACCTGTTCCAGTATCGCGTATGGCTAGACATCCCTGTGCGCCGAGTACGTCGTCCGGCCTGCGGCCCCCGATGAGAGCGTATTGCCTGGCTAGCCGGACGTCAGCCACTGACCTGCGCCATGGTGAGCTGGGTCGAAACCCTGGTTCGACTTTCACCTATCAAGCATGTGGCCGAGCTGGTGGGGCTTCAATGGTATACGGTCAAGACTATGGATCATCGGCGCCTGAGTCATGAGACAGCCCAGGCAGACCTGACCCGGGTGCGGCGTCAGTTTGTCCTGCACAAGGGGAACCACTATGCCATGGTGGCTATTTGCGCCGACACACAGCAAGTCCTGTGGGTCGGCGAGGGGCGTTCATGCGCATGCGCTGCCTTCGAATGGCTGGACAGGGATACCTGTCAGCAAAAAGAAGCGGTCGCCATGGGCATGAATACGGCAATGGACATGGAAGCCAAGCAACACTGCCCAAAAGCCAGGGTCGTTTACGACCTGTTTCACGTGGTCGCCAAGTTCGGTCGCGAGGTGATCGACCGGGTGCGGGTCTATCAGGCAAACCGGCTACGCGAGAACCATGCTGGCCGGCGTGTGATCAAGCGCAGTCGCTGGTTGCTCCTGCGCAACCGCACCAACCTGGACCCTGAGCAGGCCGTCAAGTTGGATGTATTGCTAGCCGCCAAAGAGCCGCTGACCACGGTCTACCTGCTTAAGAGCTAACTCAAAGAGCTATGGTACGCACCTAGTGAAGCCGAGGCCCGCCGACGCTGTAAAGCGTAGTTTGGAATGGCCATCGACAGTGGGCTCAAGTCGCTGGTTGCTTTCGCCAAGCACCTAGAAGGTATCGTTGCCAGTGCCCTTTATCGACTCAACACCAGCGCCCTGGAAGGAATGAACAATCACATCAAAGTCATCAAGCGAATGGCTTACGGCTACCGGGACACGGCGTATTTCTTTCTGAAGATCAAAGTCGCATATCCCGGCAAAATGCGATGAACTTTTTTATTCTGTCGCTTGCCCTTTCTTAACCCCGTAAAAAACTACCTCTACAGCCTAGGGATGTTCTGCATGCGAAACATTTTACAGGCGCTCTAGCTGTCCACTTATGGCAGTCCCCGCCCTATCTCCTTTTGAGACCTGCATCGCAGGAATGAGAGGAGAGAGCGACATGAATATTGAGCTGATTATTAATCAAGAAGATGCCATAGCTTTTGGTCGTGAGTTCGGCGGGCTGCAATTAGATGACCTCCGTGCTGATAAGGTGGCGTTTGCCATCGACTCAGCGCAAGGCTCTCTTTTCATTCTGCCTCGTGAGGCCGGTCGCCGCTGGCGCCAGCCAACGCCACGTCAAATGGCTGACTTGGGAACGGATGTGAATGTGGCCTTCGAGGTCTTCTCGCTTGGTGAGCTTGAGGGGTTCGCTTTCTCTGTCGAGGATGGACCTGTCATCCAGGTGCGTCGCCCTGATCGCAAATTGCATCGGGAAAGCACTTTACAGGCCATAGAGAGCGCCGAAGATACATTCATTGTGAGCTTCACCAAGAGAGCTTTTGGTAACTTCCTCCTTAACTTGGCGCACTGGAGTTATCTCCAGCCCAAGGCAAGAATCGTTCGTCACCTCCCGAGGTGACCACTTCAAAGCCTCCTCGACTCATCTGAGTCAGGGGGCTTTTTCATGCGTTAGGAAAATAAACCGCCCAGGTTCGCTCCTTAGTGTCAGTAGCGCCCCTATCCCCCAACGAGACCCATTACGTTGGGAATGTGAGAGAGAGGAGATTTGAACATGTGGGGACAGACTCTACAGATTGGTCACATTGGCGAACCAGAAGTTCGGACCAACGGCAATGGCAAAACTTACGTTCGGTTCGGTATCAACATGGCCAAGAAAGTGGGTGATGATCCGATGTGGCTTAACTGCATCCTTGGTGGTCGCTTCGCCGAGGTTATGAAGGATCGCTTGAAGCGCGGTCAGTTGGTCTTTGTCGAGGGCGAATTGTCCTTCCGTAAGGCTGATAACGGCACTGTGTATACCAACCTTATGGTGGACACTTGCCGCATCCTCCGTGATCCGCGTAGCGCTGGTGCTGCAGGTGATGGAGACGAAGGAGTGGAATTTCCCTTTTGATGTTCTATTCACAGCCCCTGGTTTATTCCTGGGGCTTTTTCATGCGTAGACGATAGGCAGGCACATGAGCGAGACAGACCAAAAAACCAGATCCCGATTTCAGCACCCCTTGGCTAGGGTATTGCCTTTGGCAGGTGGTGTGCTGGGTGCGATGGCGTTCGCTATAACCGTCATTCCCTTAGACCTCCCATGGGCCTCGTCAAACGCTGAATCACCAGCCGTGGTGACATTCGATACGGCCAAATACGTTAATGCTCGCCGTGCAGCAGCCAGTGAGCTGCTAGGGGACGGTGAGGCAAGAGATTCAGCCGTATCCACATTGGCTCGCGTCGACAATGGCGTTCGCCCAGCGATCGTTGATGCAGCAGATGGCGCTTTGGTCATCGTCCGTCAAGCAGCCGTCTTGGACGGCACTATTCCTGACATCACTGACACCGTACTGGCTGGTTTAGGCCTGCCAACAGATGCCCCCACGATCGAGACAAGTCTTGATCGTCATGGAGACACCACTTACAGCGCATCGAACCTTTATGAGGAGGCTCGAGAGCTGGTCAGTCGTGCTAACCAGCAAGCGCGTGAGCGTGCCGATTCGCAGCGCGAGGCGGGAATTGAAGAGCTGCTGCCATAAACAGCAGATGATTAGAACCTGATGTGGCCATGCCCTGCATGGCGAAGACTACGCCAGCACCACTGGCGCTTAACTTTGCTCAAGGAGCTTATTGATGAAACACCTTACCCTGATCGCCTCCGCTGTTGCAGTCGCCTCCGCACTTTTCGCGGGAACTACCGTCGCCAATGACGACAATGCCGGCTCCAGCTTAGAGCTTCCCAAGGCCGTGTCCGATTTGGGCATCCCTGGAGCCAAGGTCGACAAAACATTCGATACCGGCCTAGATGGCATCAATGGCTGGGTTATTAGTGTCGAGAACGACACTAATGTGATCTATACCACTGAGGATGGTACGCATGCCTTTATCGGGATGATTCTGGGCGAGGGTGGCGAAAACTTGACGCAGGCTCACATGGAGCAGCACATGGAGAATAGCCCGCTGGCCAGCATGCCGAAGCGAGCTGCCTCTCAGGACAACGGATTTACAGATGAGGATGAGGCCGCAGCGCTTGCGCAAGTTGAGGAAAATGCCTTCTACGTTGAAGAGGGGAGCGGCGACAAGGTTCTGTATGTCGTCTTTGATACTCAATGTGGTTACTGCCAGAAAATGTATCAAGAGTCCCGGGCGGTTCTGGATGAAGTCACCATCCGTTGGATTCCGGTAGGCTTCATGGGCGAGGGCTCGCTCCACCAGGCTGCACAAATAGTCGACGCCGAGAACCCTACCGAAGTGCTGGCCACATTTGAGGGAGGCGGCAGTGTGTCTGGCTCCCCGAGCGCCGAAGCTATGAACATCGTGAGTGAGAACAGCAACCTGATCCAGCAGCTGGGTATCCGGTCTACACCGAATACGCTCTACAAGGATGAGAACGGTGAAGCTCATATCATGCGTGGTGCTCTTCGTGCGGCTGAAATCCGTAGCCTGTAACCTTATTGCACCTTGAAGAAATGCGCCCTGGCTCCCTCTCCGGCAGTCCGGGCGCCCAGCTAGAGGGCACCCCATGTCTCTACAAGACCAACGCACTGTTAGTATTATGCGGCGAGCAATCGAAGGAATGTTTCCGCAGTTCGCCGTGAACCGTCTATTTCCACGTCAGCCACTCAAGGTAGGCCGTGGTACACGGGAGAAGACCCTTTACCCCTTTCGCTGGCTGCACCGTCCTCTGACGCTTGAGCAGGCGCGCTGGGTCGCAAGTAGGTCAGTTGATTATTGGTTCCGGTGGCTCATCGCGTTTGGTGCGTCTCTTTATCTCTCTGTCAAATTGGGACCGCCTTACGGAGCATTCCTCCACTTAGGTTTTACGCTACTTGCTGCATGGACATTAATAGGTGTGGCCGTGGCTGTCGGGCGGAATAGAAAGACTCCGAGGATAGATGCATGAAGCAAGGCAACAAAAGTTGGCTCGCCTCTTTGGGGCGCGTAATATCCGGCCTGCGTAAGCAGTCGATGGATGCTGACCAAGTTGATCCAAGTGACCCAGCTATCACGAAGATGACAATTAGCCTGGCACTGGATCTCCTAAACGAAGAGCAATCGCACGAGCGTTTCAAGCCTAAAGATCGTGTCTCATGGAAATGGGGCATGAAGAACAAGAGCGTGCCGCTGGCCAGGCAAACTGCTGTAGCGTTACAAGTCCGTCAAGAGCCATTCAACGATAGCACCCTGGCACCTTCATCCACGTACTACGAAGAGCCTTTAGATGTGCTTGTAGGTGTGTATACCCACGAGGGTATTTTTCGAGAGCTATGGGTCGATGGGCGGCGCCTATGCTTGCTGACAGACCATCGCATAAACAGCCCGAACGGTGGCACTCAGTGGGGACAAGGTGAAGGATGATTGATACCAAGGTCATTTCAGATGCCCCTCTGAAGTTCGATGAATTGCTGACCACCGTGGCCAAGGAACAGCTTGGCCTGGATGGGAGCTACACAGTGTATGCGGTCGAGACGGATCAGATTGATGAGATCAATCTCAAGATGATTGAAGGCCTGGATGACATCCATCTACATTGTTTCACTGTAAGGCTTCCCCCTGGCTTGGCGAGAGTTAGCCTCGCCCCGCGGGATGGAAATCACTGGCGGATGGAAGAGGCGGTTCATGGGGTCGTGGATTATGGCCATACAGCTCGGGAGACTATAAGCGCCAGCTATAGTGGCAATGGGCAACGGTTGTACATCCCTTAGTCAAGTGGCAAACACTAAATGTTTCATTCTGCTTGAATTTAATATAATTCGTCGTCTGGCATAGATATAATATGGATAGCAATGATAACCGACTGGACCAGCTGAATGAGCTTCCCCTTACCAAAGAAGATCAGCGCTTCATACTCCGCTGCCTCCGTGAGGGCGGAGTGGTCGACTACCAACCCGTCCTCGCGGCATACCAGCTGTGTTGGAACAATGCGGCTGAGTCAGCGACTATCCGCAAAGAGATAACGTTGGGAGGAGGGCAGCCAACACCTTTCTCCGAGAGGCCTTGGGTGTTGAAGCGCTTGACTATCCGAGGTAAATGACTGGCCAGTTTACTATAGCGCCTAGGGGAGGGGGGGGAGTTATACCGTTATCTATTATTTCACCATTTAAATACCATGCTCCCTTGCCTAAAATAATAAGATCGTAGGGCCTAATCGTGTTCGACAACGCACTGTCATATAGGGCACATAGCTCATTCTTTGGGGCTGACGAAATGACCAGCCTCATCGAAAAAAACTTTCCAGGGCCTGCGCGCCCACAGAGGCTCGAAGGGTAGGGTGGTCGGCTGTTTGCGGTGAAGTATTGGCATACACACTCCAGTCTCAATATCTCATTCTTCGCTTTCGGCAGTAGCAGCGTTTGCTCCCAGTAGCCGCGGTCAAATAGCTGGTGGAGGAGAGGGCGGCTGAAATGGAGAAGGCCTCAGGAAGTCACCTGCGCCGTGCGGAGAAACAATTGCTCAAAGAGCAGGTATACGAAGAGCTACTGCCCACCTCCCTGAAGCGAACCGGGCATTTTCTGATGGCTATCGACATCAGGCGTAAATGGATACTCATTGACGCTGCCAGTCGTAAGAAAGCAGAAGAAGCACTCGATCTGTTGCGCCTTACACTGGGATCGCTCAAAGTCACGCCAATGGCAACTAGCGATCGTCCAACAGCTTTGATGACCCGTTGGTTGGCTGCCTCGACTGAGCGTGCTGAAGGCTGGGCTCTTGGAGAGTTCTGCCAGCTCGAATCGCCTTCTGGCAATGATGGTGTGATTAAGGTTTCGGAGGTCGATCTCGATAGTGACGAGATACAGCAGCACCTTGATGGAGGCCGCATCTGTTCAGCCCTTTCGATTGCTCGGACAGGTCAACTGGCGATGCAGCTTCAGGATGATCTAGGCCTAAAGAAGATCAAATTCGATGATGCACTGCTTGAGCATGCTGATTCGGGTGATGATGAAGCATCAAGGTTTGATGCGGATGCCCATATTCACATCCCAGCTCTTGCGGCCGTTGTCGAGGAGCTGATAACCCTACTAGGGGGTGAATCAGTCCCTACGCTAGAGGATACCCCTGAGGATGCTGTTCAGGCATCTAAAGCAGCCTGAACCCTACTCATATCCTGTCTTTGGCTTGGCTCTGTCCAGGCCTTTTTTATGCGCTAGATAGATCGGTTTATACTATTTGCCGTATCAGTTTATGTGGATTATCATGTTTCGCATGCGTAACTTGGCAAGGATCGCCGCCGTTTGCACAAGGACATTCTCAACCTGTCTTTTTCCAGGTCGGCTACCGGGAACTCCATGACCAAAATAATCAGTTTCTCCAATCAGAAAGGCGGGGTCGGAAAATCGACCATTTGCCTTCAAACAGTCTTCTACCTCGTGGAGGCGGGCTATCGCGTACTAGCAGTTGATTTCGACCCACAGGGCAACACATCTAGCCGGTTGAGCCAGAGCGATGAGGCAACCTATACAGGCACACCATCAGTCCGGTTGTTCGATGAGAACATGCATGAAATCCAGCCGATGAAGTGCGTGCGCGGAATGGATCTGATTTGGACAACCAAGAACGATCCAGAGCTATCTGAGATTGAGTCCCTACCGCTCAACTGTGTGGTCAACCCGATCACAAACCTGAAGGCTAGCGGCATACTGGATAATTACGATTACGTGCTTGTCGACTGCCCCCCTAGTTTGGGCCGTAAGCTAGTAGCTGCACTCACTATGTCCACTCATGTCATTTGTCCGGTGCAAGTAAGTGGTTTCGCACTGGATGGCGTAGAGGGTCTGCTGAACACGATCATAAGCGTTCAGGAGGAGCTGAATCCCGAGTTGGAAAACACCGGGATGGTGATCAATAACCTCAAACGCGGTTTCGAGGAGGACATGATCACGCGAGATGAGCTTCGCAAGGCGGTGCCGGATCTGGTCTACAAATCTGAGATTGGCGTTAGAGGGCAACTCGACGTGGCCAACCTCAATGGCGTACCCGTTTGGAGCATAAAAAAGACATCGGCACGAGAGGCTGGCAAAGAGATCCGTGCAGTTATCGAAGAACTCATGGAAAAGGTGGGCTGACATGGCATTAGGACAACTAGACAACCTGCAAAGCCTCTCACGCCGCTCTAAAGGCGCCAAGGAAGTATTGGTGCTGGATACAGCTGAAGTGGTGCCGAAAAATGGCCAAGTCCGAGAGAAATTCGGCGGTATTGAGGAGCTAGCCGACTCAATTAAGTCGCATGGCCAGGAACAGCCGATCATCGTATCTCCTAAGGATGCTAACGGTAAGTATCGAATTCAGAAAGGTGAGCGCCGTTGGCGTGCATGTAAACTGGCCGGTGTGCCGGTTGAGGCGATCGTCAACAAAAAGGACCAGGAGGAGCTGGACGAAACAGCCGGCGAGCTGATTGAAAACATTCAGCGGGAAAACCTGACTCCGATGGAAATCGCCAAGGGGATTCAGAAATTCATTGACGCTAAGTGGAAGGCCGTCGATGTGGCTAAGCGTCTAGGTAAATCGCGTGGTTATATCTCGCAGCACCTATCGCTGCTCAAGCTCCCCGAATGCGTACAGAAGCTATACGAGGAAGATGTCACGGCTGACCCCGAATCGCTGAATTCGCTCAGGCAGATTTATCAAATTGCGCCAGAGAAGGCTGAACGCATTTGCGAAAAGGCCTTAGTAGACGGAATCAGCCGAAAAGCCTGCCGTGAGCTGCTGAAACAGGCAAAGGGTGGCACTCTGGCTGAAGACCCTGAAACAGTTCCCATGGAGGCTCAGGTTCCAGCGCCAGCTCTAGGGACGAATGATGACCAGCCACCACTGAGCGGATTCGACTCATCCCCCTCCGCTGGAAACTCTGGCATGGGGAACACTGTTGATGATGTCCAGCCCGCAATGCCGCCCCAGTTTAACGAGAAAGATGACTCCTCTCTTGGTAAGGGGGATGTTGCACAGGAAAAGTCACCGAGACCTAAATCGGCCACTAATACTGAGCAACCCCAGCCTAAAAAGGCTGCTGGCGCCGAACTTGATACACCAGCGCCAGTAATGGCAAAGGAGCCCACCCGGGCTCGGGTCGTGGTAGGCGTTACCGTGAAGGGCGCACAACGTAGTGGCATGCTACAGACTGATCGTATCGATCATGAGCCTGGCTATTGCTGGGTTCGACTAGATAATGATGAAAAAGACACACTGAGGGTAAGAGTCTCTGACGTTCAGCTACTTGGTGTCGAGGGTGAGGACTGACCTCTATGCCGAGCCTATCGCGTGACACACAGCGAAAATACGACATTATCCGTGCTATTGACCACATGGATCGCCCAAGCCTTCAGGACATCTCTGAAGCTACGGGCATCCCGGCTGGCACGGTTAAACGGCAGCTGACTTCGATCCGGGAAGAGTTTAAGGTAAAAATCCTCTTTATTCGTGACCCTAGCTCACCTGAAGGTGCAATGGGCTATTACGCACTTGAAGGCTGGGGAATCTTGGACCCAAACTCCTTTCGAGTGCATTTTGGAGACAGCACTTCCTAGCCAGCTGACACCCGGGGAGCAAATAGCTCCCCGAATTATGTCAAACCAGCCCCACCTTTCTGAGCCAGTCAACACGGAGTCATCAGCAGTGCCTGAACCCGACCATCCCCCACTGAATCTCATCAAGCAACCTGTTTCAATTGGTCATGAAGACGTAGTTAAAGAGCTTGCTACTTTTAAGGTCGAGCTGGATAGATACGCACGTAAGACAATTGGGCAACCGTTGCTTAATGACATAGTGGACAATGATCGAGGAACCTGCGCACTACACCCAGATTCATTAATAGCTGTGCTGATACCTTTTTTAAACTGGGAAGACCAGAATGGACAGGCTTATCGAGCCTTTGTAGATCCAAAACATGTTATTGGGGCAAGCATCAAAGGGCATCCTGAGAACGTGCCACCAGAGGAGGTGGTGAATAGGATCGAGCGCTACGCGACCTACTTTGGCTCAAGGGATAACGCCTTATATGTCTGGTACAAGCCACTTGGGATATTCATTGCTCATGAGGGAAAACACAGGGTCGCTTTTATGCGATCGCATGATCAACCGGCTATAGCAGCGTGGGTTCAGGAAGCTGATTATCCAGCTCCATCTCGAATTACGATAATTGAGCCCAGCGATGAACGTGACGAATGGTTAGCAATGCTCGATGGTCGCTACATTCAGGTACTGCGGCGTCCGAACATTGCAAGGAAAATACTTGATGCTTACGGCGTAAAGACAACGAGCTGGCAGAATATAGATCATCTACCAGATGAAAAGATGGTGCGATTGGCGATTTACGAGCGCCGGCTTCATCGACCAGCCAGAACACGGAAGGAAATCGATAGGACTCTTGATCTGCAGGCTCATCTCGCTCGAATGGCCAAGGACAGTCAGGAGCAGTATTTTCATTGTCATGATCTCGGCCCATATCGTCTTGACTGGAATCGCAATATTGTAGTGATGTGCCTCCTGCTATTTACAGGTTTATTGCTAGTAAAGTTTGATCATGACTGGTCGATCAGAACAGGGATTGGCTTGGTGGGTGTAACATCTGGCATGATGCTTAGCCAGAAACTGACGAGGTTCACAGGCCCGCGAAAGCTAAAATCATAAATGAATGAGAACGAAACTACCTTAAAAGGCTCGCTAAGGCTGATGACGACCAAACATACTACAGATTTTAGCCTAATATCCCGCAGTACAGCCTCTTAAGGAGCGAAAGTGCTTGGAGAAAATATTAAAATTGGCAATCGTCGGGTATGGATGCACAAAGCTATCAACCACCCTGACTTCGCATCTGAGAGCGTACTCACAAGAGATCCATGGAGCTTCGTAGAGCTTTGGCTTAAGCGACAGAATAAGAGTGAGGCACTATCCTTCTGGTCACAGGCACGAAGGTTCCATGAAGCCGCTAAGTATATGGATGTTGAAGCGTCGCCACTGTCCCTTTATTACTCTTTTTTGAACGCAACCAAAGCTCTTCTGGTGGTTCGAGGCGCCACACATGCAGAGAATCATGGTGTAACCGGAGATAGGCCAGCAAAAGCCAAGGCTAGCTTGGCTAATGAGGCCATAACTTTTAAGTCTGGCGGTATCTTGCCAGCTTTGTGTACGTATCTCGGCGAAAGCACCGTCACGCACACCGCCGAAAAGTACAACCTCAAAGACTTACTCTGGAATGTACCTTTTGAGGGTCGGCAACGATTCTGACGAAATCCTCCAAAAAGCGCATTAACCATCTGTTTTACAAGCCTTAAATTAACTATTTCATCACGTGCAGACGATGCGTTACCTGCTGTATTCCCACACCCAGTAGCCAAAAGCCGTGGCACATAAAAGCCATGTGCCAATAACGACTGCGGCCGCAACGTGGCTGATCGGCTTGATTGCCACTTTAGCTGCTTTCGAGCGACTTGCTTCTATCACATTCGATGGCGTCAGCTTGATGACAAGGACGATGCCCAGCGGGACCAAGATAATGTCGTCAAGATAGCCCAGGATCGGCATGAAGTCCGGAATGAGATCAATTGGACTCATGGCGTACGCTGCGATTGCGAGCAGCCGAACGACTATGGGGGGTATTCGGGTCTCGCGCCACAAAATAACCGTCAGCGCATCATGCTGAATGCGTTTTGCCGCAGCTCGCAGCCTGCCAAAGATCACGGTAGACATCTAACTACTCCTTGCGCGATTGGCATCACTCGCAACTCTCAGGGATGATCAGGCCGAGACAATAGCGGGCTATTTAGCCAGGCTTGTTTGTAGTTGTTTCAACTGACCCTGGAGGACAGCTTTTTCCTGCAGTAATTCGCGATTCTGATCGTTGAGGAACTGGTTTCGGTCGTCAGCCGCTGCCACGCGCTCTCTGAGGTCGGAGATCCGCTGCTGGCAGGCCGCGAGATGTTTTTCAGAATCCGTTAGGGCCGCACCAAGCTTCTCCCTGTGTTCGGCGTCGCTATCTCGCTCCAGCTGGAGGCGGTCGACTGTCGCTTCCAGCGTTTCTGTTCGCGTTGCCCATTGTGTTATGACGGCCTGGCTCGCGTGCAATTTTTCTTTCAAGTTTTCAGCGTGATCCTGACTGGCCTCATAGCGCTGGTTTATTTGGTCGCGATGTTGTCTCAGCGTGTCGCGGTCCTGTTCGCTGGAACGGAGCTGCTGCGTCAGCTGATCCACCTGACCCTCCAGCCCTGACTGGGTCCTGTGGAACTGGTCCCGTTCATGACGGCGATCCTCGGCAATCTCCTGCTGGTAGTGCTCGAAATGGCTGCGGATATCGCGGTTTTCCTGCTTCATCTCTTGGACGGTTGCAGTGGTCTCACTGAGTTTCTCCTGACTTGCCTCCAGTTTGGACGTGAGTGAGGCCGCCCGGAGCTGTTCCTGTTGAAGAGCGTGGGCCTGGGCATCGCTTTCGTTGCGAAGCGCTTCATTGGCCTTCTCCAGCCCGCAGCGTTGCTCTTCCAGTGACTCGCACCGCTGCCGCACCTCTTCCAGCTCGGTGCGCCATTGCTGTTCCAGCGTCTGGTGCGCTTCGCGCTCCTGCGTAATACGTTCATCGGCCGCGTATTGAGCTCGCTCATGCAGGGCTTTCACGGCGGCCACCAAGTCAGCCGGGAGTCCGTTCAGATCCGCTGCGGCTTCGCTGCCTGATTTCCAACGTTTCAGCATTGGCCCGAGAGTGCTGCGACTGCCGGTACCGAGTTCCGATCGCACCCGGTCGACAGTGGGCTCGTCACCGCGTTGGCGGACGCGTTGCGCAGCGTTGGCGACATCCTGGTAAGTAATTCCGGCGCGGGCCATGACATGCCTCATTTTATCATATAACGTGATATGTAATATTACATTATTTATTCGATAATTAACAAAATTTATTTAAGATGCCTAACGCACGTTAAAGCGCGTTAACGTGCGTTAGTGTGTGGTCTGTTCTATCCTGCTCCTGTAACGCCGGTACATCAGCGGCTCTTGAAAGCACGCCTCGAATTGGAGCGGTCATGGATCCAAAACCCACCGTCAAGTCCACATTACGTAACGCGGAAAAGACCGTATTAGCCGATACGGCTAATCGGTACATCCACATGGCCACCACCGACAACACGCGGCGGACCTACCGTGCGGCCATTCGCAGCTTTGAGCGCTGGGGTGGACGTCTCCCGACACAGCCGGCGACCCTTGCGGCCTATCTGTCCGATCAGGCAGACGCGCTTAATCCTCGCACGCTGGATGTTTACCTGACGGCCCTGGGGCGCTGGCACCAGACTCAGGGATTGCGTGATCCCGCTCGAGACCCCGGCGTGCGCAAAACGTTGGAAGGGATTCGTCGCGCCCATGGTCGGCCGAAACGGCAAGCCCGGGCGCTGCGCCTCGAACACATTGCGGCCTTCCTGGAAACACTCCAGCAACAGCCTGACTCGCTCAAGAAGCATCGTGACTGGGCCCTGCTGCAGGTCGGTTTTTTTGGGGCGTTTCGCCGCAGTGAATTGGTAGCGATTGAGGTGAAGCACTTGTCGTGGGAGCCGGAAGGGCTGGTGGTGACCCTGCCGCGCTCTAAAACAGACCCTCACGGTGAAGGCCTGAAGCGGGCCCTGCCTCGGGGCAACGAGCTGGTCTGCCCGGTCAGCGCCCTCGAAACCTGGCTAGAGCATGCCGGCATTCACGAAGGCCCCGTCTTCCGCGCCGTCAACCGCTGGGATCGGTTGCAATCCCAGGCCCTTTCAGGCGGGTCGGTGAACCGAATCCTGAAAGCGCTTGGGGAAACCTGCGGCCTGGACTTCGTGCCGACCCTGAGCAGTCACAGCTTCCGGCGCGGTCTATCCACCGCCGCCGCGCGGGAAAAGGTCGACTTTGCGCAGATCAAGCGCCAGGGTGGCTGGAAGCATGACGGGACGGTGCGGGGCTACATCGAGGAAGGACAGCAATTTACGGACAACGCCGCAAACACCTTACTGACCAAAGTCGCCAGGTTGATCCGGGACACCGACTAATGGTGAGTGTGGTCGCGGCTGGCTACGCTGCCCGGAAGCACTCAGAATACGATGAACAGGTATCTGTAGTGGCTCACAAAGCTAATCTGTTGGGCCCGCAATTATCCTGAGCAGTGGGACCACATTGGGTGAGAAAGGGCGCCCGGTTGGGCCCAGATTAGCTACGAACCGACCAACCCCTGACCGTCATACTCGACGGTTCCGCAAGGCAGCTGTTCCCGCACCTGCACCACCTGGTCCGTCGTCCAGTTGAGCGACGCTGCAAGCCGCTTAAGAGTGACAGGACGACCCTGGACCAGCTCACGCAATAGCGCCACATGAAGCGTGGCCTCCGCTTCTCCGGTCAGGCCCAGCCGATTCACGATTTCTCGCATATCATTCACGGGGCCTTGCCTTATCCCGCGCAGCAGGATAGTTGTTTGACATCCTTGGTAAACGTTTGAGCGCACAGCTTCAAACCTTCTACCATCGTCAGGTACGGGAACAGCTCATCGGCAATCTCGTTGACGGTCATGCGGGCGCGTAGCGCCATCACCGCGGTCTGGATCAGTTCGCCGGCCTCACCCGCCACGGATTGCACACCCAGTAACCGCCCGCTTTCACGTTCCGCGACCATTTTAATGAAGCCTCCGGTATCAAAGTTGACCAGGGCCCGTGGCACATTGTCGAGGGTCAGGGTACGGCTGTCGGTGACGTAGCCACTTGCCTCGGCGTCGGCCTCGGATAAACCGACGGTTGCAATCTGTGGCTCGGTAAAGACCACCTCCGGCATGGCGCTGAGATCCAGGCGGGCATCGCCGCCGGTCATATTGATCGCGGCCCGGCTACCACCCGCTGCCGCCACATAAACAAACTGGGGCTGATTGGTACAGTCGCCGGAAGCGTAAATGCCCGGCACCCGGGTCTCGAGTTGCTCATTGACGATAACGGACCCGCGATCAGTCTCGACGCCGATAGACTCCAGGTTCAGCCTGTCTGTGTTCGGTGTGCGTCCCACGGCCACCAGCAGCTGATCGGCCCGCAGTTCCCCGGCGTTCGTGTCGAGCACGAATTCCTCGTTGGTATAACTGATCTGGCTCGCCTGGGTGTCATTCAGAACCTTGACACCCTCGGCTTTGAACGCGGTTTGAATGGCCTCGTCAACAGCCGGGTCCTGCCGGGATAACAGTCGACTGCGCGCCAGGATGGTCACCTCGCTGCCCAGTCGGGCAAACGCCTGTGCCAGCTCCACTGCCACGACGGATGCCCCAATGACAATTAGTCGATCCGGAATGGTGTCACTGGCCAGTGCCGTGGCGGACGTCCAGTACGGCGTATCGGACAGGCCCGGAACCGGGGGGATGGTAGGCCGCGCACCGGTACCAATGAACGCTCTGTCAAAGCGTACCTCGCGTTCCGTACCATCAGGTGTAGTAACCTGCACTGTATTGGCATCGATAAAACGGGCCTCACCCCGCAGGACAGTAATCGCCGAATTGTCGTCGAGAATGCCCTCATACTTGTCGCGACGAAGCTCATCGACCCGGGCCTGTTGCTGGGCCAGCAACCGGGGCCGGTCAATGGTCGGCTCGACTGCCGCAATGCCCTCGTCGAACGGACTGCGGCGGCGCAGATGGGCCACGTGAGCGGCGCGGATCATGATCTTCGAGGGCACGCAGCCGACATTGACGCAAGTGCCACCGATGGTACCACGCTCGATCAGCGTCACTCGGGCTCCGCGTTCCGCCGACTTCAAAGCGGCGGCCATGGCACTGCCACCACTGCCAATCACGGCAATGTGCAGATCGTTATCACTCATAAACACTACTCCTGTTTCGCCCCGGACTGTATCAGTGTGGACGGGTAGCCCGCGTTGGTCGTGGCTTGAGTTATTGCGTCGACAGAGGTTTTGTCATCGTAGAAAGTAACCGTCGCATCACGTTCCTCATAGCGGACCTGGACAGAACTCACCCCATCAACTCTCTTGAGAGCGGCTTTGACGGTAATCGGGCAAGCCGAACAGGTCATTCCGGGAACAGACAGGGTCACCGTCTTTTGCTCCGCCAAGGCAGGCATGCTGAACAGCGTAAACAGTACGGCAGTGATCAGGGACTTTCTCATGGTGTATGGCCTCTCAGTAAAATAACGGTAAGACGAAAGGGAATGCCAACGCGATCAGTACGAGCAACGCGACGATCCAGAAAGTGATCTTGTAAGCGGTGCGCACTTGCGGTACTGCGCAGACCTCGCCCGGCTCGCAATCCTGTGCAGGCCGGTATATCCGACGCCAGGCAAAGACCATCGCCACCAGAGCAGCACCAATAAACCACGGCCGGTAAGGCTCCAGAGCGGCAAGATTGCCGATCCAGGCACCGGAAACACCAAGGGCGATCAGGACCAGGGGGCCAAGACAGCAGGCCGATGCGAGCAATGCTGCGACCCCGCCTGCAATTAATGACCCGCGACCGGATTTGGACTCTGATTTCAACTCTGACATTGCGACGGTTCCTTTCATGACTTTGCTGGCTATCTTCAAAATACTTCCGTAGTCGGCTACGGAGTCAAGCCCCACACTCCTATAAAATGTTCAGCACTCTTGACCCCGTACCGTGGTACGGGCACTAATCTTATTATTCGGATCTACTGGGTGGGAGTTCTGCCATGACAGACATGACCATTGGCAAAGTGGCTGACGTGGTGGGTGTTGGTGTCGAGACGATTCGTTTTTACGAACGCCGCAAGCTCATTGAACAGCCGCCACGTCCCAGGGAAGGTGGCTATCGGATTTACTCGGACGCCACGGTAAGGCGACTGCATTTTATTCGTCGAGCGCAAGAGCTGGGCTTCTCACTGCGTGAGATCGCTGAGCTGCTCGCGTTGCGTGATGCCGAAAGCAACCAGGCAGACGCAAGTGATGTACGCCAGCGGGCGATGGCAAAGCTGCACGACGTAGACCAGAAAATTGAACAGTTACGGCGAATCCGCCAGGGGCTGGCGGCACTTGTGGACTGTTGTCCCGGACAGGGGCCGTTGCAGTGTTGTTCCATATTTGACGCCCTGGAGCAGAATGCGGGGCCTACAGGCGAGCCGATCATAAGTGAGGAGACAGACATGCAGACAATCAGGCTTTCAATCGGCGGCATGCACTGCGGTGGGTGCGAGGAAATTGTTCGTCATGTTCTCGAACAGCAAACCGGCGTCAAGGGGTGTTCCGTCTCCCATGAAAGCGGTGAAGCCCGGGTGGCAGTTGACGAATCAAGGATTTCGGACGAACAACTTGCGGAGGCTGTGCGTGGTGCGGGGTACTCCGCAAACATCATGAACACGACAGAATAACCCCTTGGAATTCTCGGCGGCCTTGCCCTTGGCCGCGAGCCTCGGGTTACTGGCCTTCGTTGAGCCTTGGTCCGCGGGTAGGGGGCCGGGCCGAAAGTTTCGGGAATAAATCCCGGCCCGGTGACGCCTTTGGCTTCACAGATCGTTTTCGACCGGTGCTTTGCTGGCAAGAGGTCTTGCCAGCACATGAGTCCGGCCGAACTTCTTTTAGCCTTTGGAGTTTGTAATATGCGTCCACCGATCCCCCATGCCATCACATCATTCGTCGCCGCAACCCTGCTCAGTGTCAGTGTGCCCGTGAGCGCGGCGGAAAACACCCGCTTTGAGCGCGGCAGCGAGGTGTACAACCAGCAGTGCGCTGCCTGCCATCAGGCTCAGGGTCAAGGCATACCGGGGTCGTTTCCCCCGCAAAAAAAACCACACCGCTCAAATGTACAATGCCACTGACGGTATCGGTGGCCGCCGCTATCTGGGGCATGTGCTGCAGTACGGCCTGACCGGCCCCATCAAAGTCGACGGCACAAGCTACAACGGCAACATGCCGGCCTGGGGCGGTGCGCTCACTAACCAGCAAATGGCGGATGTGCTGAATTACGTGCTGACGGCGTTCGGCAATGAAAAGCGGGTTGCTGGTGAGTTTCAGCCCTACACCCCTGAAGAAATCGAAGCGATTGCGGGTAAGGACCTGTCCGGCAAGGATGTTTACCAGCTGCGGCAGACCCTGCTGGGCCAATCGCCTGAGCAGTCGCGGACCAAAGCCACTCCCGTGCGGTCGGCGCCCGAACTAAGCCTGGAAAAGTCCATTCGCGACCCTCTGTATGTGGCGGTCCAGAACAGCGGCATCGTGAAAGTCCTACCCTCAAAGCAGGCCTGGCCCGGCGTCGCGGGCGCTCACTACAATGCCCTGAGTCCTGATGGTTCCCGGCTGATGGTGTCCGGCTTCAAAACCGGCAATGTCTACGTTTTGAATACCGCCAGCGGTGAGGTGATGGCCAGCGTACCGATCGGTGAGGTGGCCCAGGGCGTAAAAATCTCACCGGATGGCCGTTACGGCCTCGCCGTGGCGCCGACCCAAGGCGACGTTGCGGTGATCGATATGAATACCCTTGAACTGGTCAGGAAAATTCCAGTGGGCAAGGTACCCCACAACCTCGTTTACAGCGCCGACGGCACACTCGCCTACGTCACGCTGCAGGGCGAAGGCGCGCTGGCGGTAGTGGATATGCGGGCCCTGGAAAAACAGCGTCAGATCCCCACTCCGGGTCTCAAGACGCCTCACAACATTGACATCAGCGCCAACGGTCAACGGCTATGGCTGCGCGACTTTACCGGCAACGTGGGGGTACTGGACCTGGCTAGCGAAACCATGCTGAAAACTTTTAAAGTGGGTAGTGGCCATGGCGGCATCGACGTGGTGCCTGGCGAGCAATACGTCGCAACCGGTGCGATTTCTGCGTCCGTGGTCACTATAATCGACTCCGAGAGCCTTAAAATTGTCAAAAATGTCGACGTGGGCGTTGGCCCCCACGGCGTTCGGGCAAGCCGCGATGGCCAGTTCATTTACGCGTCGGTCACGGCGGATAACCACATTGCCGTTATTGATACCCAGTCCCTCGAGGTGGTCCGCCGGGAGCCGGTTGGAGGCCAGTTCCCCTTCTGGCTCGCGGTACCGGGCAATCCATAAAAAAGTCGGGAATAAAAGGCGACCCGGTGACGTCCTCCAGTGAAGTGACCATAAATAGGTAGCGGGCAGCCCCATGCGCAGCACCGGAAGCAGGCAGCAATTCGACACACTGGTACGGCCCTGGCGCTACCGCCTGTACGGTGTTGCGCAACGCCAGGCCCCCTCACAGGAAATGGCGGAGGACTGGACCCAGGAGACCTTGCTCCGGGCCTGGCGGGACTTTGACCAACTGGACGATCACGTGGCGGCCTACGCCTGGCTGCTAAGGATTCTCAACCGGGTGGTTGCCGATGACTATCGGCGGGATGGGCGCCGGCAGCAACTGGCTCCGGTGCTGACCACCGGTGACGCGGTGTTGAATGAGTATCCCTGCAGTGCCCCGGGCCCCTTCGATCAGCTCCTGAAAAACCAGAGCGATGCGCAGGTCATGGCTGCGGTTCACGCCCTGCCGGACAGCTTTCAGCAGGTCATTCTGTTGCGGGACTTTGAGGAGCTGAGCTATCAGGATATCGCACAAATTCTGGACCTGGCACCGGGGACGGTCATGAGTCGCCTGTCACGCGCGCGGCGCCTGCTCGCTAAGCGACTGATCAAGGCAAGCCCGAGGTCCCTGGCTGCCAGCCACACAAAATACACATCGGTGAATTCCCATGAGTGATCTCAAAAACACAGACGCCCACGAATGGTCCGACCTGCACGCCGAAATCCAGGATTGGCTGGCGGGCTATGCCGATGGTGAGTTGGATGAGCATCACACCGCCCTGGTCGAGGCCCATCTTGCTGGATGCGAGACCTGCCAACACGATGTTGAACGTCAGCGAATTCTTTCCGAACGACTGCAGATGATACCCACTCCGGGACTGTCCGCCGATTTTGACGGGCGGCTCGATATCGCCCTTGCGAACGCCCCCGCCGGTGGCAAGCGCCCATCCGGTCGTCGCCGCATGACGAATCTGAAACGCTGGCTGAGCAGCCTTCGCCCGTCGGTTGTGATTGGCAGCGGCGGTTGGGCCGTTGCCCTGGTACTGGCAGCGGTACTGCTGATGCCCAGCCTGACGCCGGATAATATCAACAGGATTCCCATGGTCAGTGACGTGCTGAGCGATTATCAGCGTGTCGCCCTTGAGGAACTGCCTCGCCAGGCCGGCGGCTCGGAAGTGTCTCCGCCATTGCCGTGGGCAAACAGCCGGGTGCTGGCAACCTGGATGACCCGAGTGGGGGGCGAGCCTGCCCAGGCGTACGCCATGCGCCAGGGTAACAGCCTAGTCATCCAGTATCGTATCTCGGAGCGCGTATTCTTCCGGGATCCGGATGTGCGACAGGCGGTGGCCCGAGCCGGCGACTTTCGTACCCGGGCCGATCAGTTGGAGGTGCTCGGGCTACCCATGGAGGACTCGGGATTGCTGGTGGTTGCGCCAGCCGGGAATATGCCGGCGGTAAGCGAAGCCACGACGGGGGCCTCCTGACACGCTGTCAACGGTGATTATTTGACCATGACCTACTACACTGAATCAAAATCAGGTTTGTCACGAATTCATGGCACCGATGACCACCGTCGGCAAGTGCAGGTCGCGATGTCCTACCCGGTCGGCGCTATGGCGGATCGCCTCGGCCATCTCCCCATGCTGGTCGGCGGGTATGTTCTGGGAACGCTCACGGCCGTTTTGACAGCACTGGCCTTCTGGCTTTCGGTAGACAGCGTGCCGCTGCTCGCCGTCATCTTCTTCGTCGCTGGCTTGTACGTCACTGTCGAGGAAGCGTTGGAGTCCACGGTGACAGCCGAAATGGTGCAGGCCGACACCCTGATGATCAGCTATGGTGCGCTGGGGACGGTCAACGGGACGGCCAAGTTCGTCTCCAGCGCCACGGTCGGTTTGGTGTGGACCGCAGTCTCGCCGACTCTCGGCTTTGGCTTGGCGGCCCTGCTGATGGCGGCCGGGACATTGGCTATGCTCCGCGTCCGTAATGCGTAGCGTACAGAGACACTTACTATGACAATAAAACTGGTTTCGAACGCCAAGCAATGGGCACGAACCATCAAGCGTGACGTACACGCGGTCTGGCTTTCCGCTCGTGATCCCTGCACCCCGTGGTTCGCAAAGGCGCTTGCGGTGGTTGTCGCGGCCTATGCTGTCTCGCCCATCGACTTGATCCCCGACTTCATTCCCGTGCTCGGCTACGTGGATGACATCATCATCGTGCCGCTCGGAATCATGCTGGTCGTGAGGCTTATCCCGCCAGAGGTAATAAGCGAGCACCGAGAAACCGCCGCCAAAGCCACCGAGCGTCCGGTAAGCCGCATGGCAGCGGGGGTATTTATCACCCTATGGATCGTCTGTGCAGCCCTTCTAAGCGCCATCTACTTGTGATTAATTATAAACACCGGGAGGGCGAGTTGTACTTGGCGGATGACGCTGGCCACTGCCCAATTCTGGGGGCCGCGCACGCTCTCCAAGAATTTACCCCGGAGAACATCATCCAGGCCAGCACATACAATGGTGACCGCATAATTGTTGCTCACCTTCGTCCTCCGTTACCCAGCATTGAAGTGTGAGCCATGATAAATTATCCGAGTGTCATACATGACGCTATTGCGCATCTCATTTGAGATACGGTCAAGCTGTGGCCATTAGAAAATGGGTATCCGGATTAATTGGTTGACGATCCCTGTAGGCCCACCGATATCTTAATTTTCCCAGAAGGTTGATAGATCGACACCGAAGTTCTTCTCGGGCTCGGGTAGACCCATGCCGTAGGTCATGGTGGCCTTGCCCAGGAAGGGGGATTCCTTGGTCTGCGGCACCTTCTTCTTGTGCTTGGTGGTGTAGAGCATCCGGGCCCGCATCACCTCGAATGAGTAGCCCCGGCCATCGCGGTTCTTGTCCTTGGCCAGCCGGTTGATCGACTCCGTGAAGGCATTGGTGACTGGGATGTCGTCAATCCAGGCAGCCAGCGCCTGCTCAGCATCTCGCCGGCTGGCACAGTCCCAGATGTGGTAGAACCGCTCCTTGTGCTCGTAGGCTGCCAGGAGCTGGGGGAAGGCCCCCATTCAGGTTTCCATGATGAGACGTTCGCGGTCGGAGACGTCGTGAGCCCGCTTCAGCAAGGTCTTCCGGTCACCCTTGAGGGTTCGGCGTTGGTTGGCCTTCAGCTCCTTCCTGAGCCCCTTGCGGACCTTCTCCAGGGCTTCGTTGGCCATACGCACAACATGGAACTTATCGACCACGATGCGGGCCTGTGGCAGCGCCGCCTGGACGGCACGGCGATATGGCTTCCACATGTCCATGCTGACGATCTCGATCTTGTCGCGCTCGGTCATGCTCATGAGCCGCTTCGTCACTGCCTCCTGCTGACGACCGGGCAGCAGGTCTAACAAGGTACGCTCCTCCAGGTTGGTCAGGATGCAGAGGTAGCGGCGGTTCAGGTACAGCTCGTCGATACCTAGGTAGCGGGGTGTCTCGAAGCGGTGCGCACTTGCGGTACCTCGCAGACTTCGCCAGGTTGCCGATCCAGGCACCGGAACCCCCCAGGGCGATCAGGGCCAAGGTGCCCAGACAGCAGGCCGACGCGAGCAGGCTGCAACCCCGCCTGCGATTAACGACTCGCGACCGGATTGTGACTCGGAATTCAACTCTGATATTGCAATTACACCTTCTACGGCCTTGTTCGATAGGTTAAGCTTGAGGCCGTAGTCAACTACGGAGTCAAGGCAAATGCCGGATGAAATGAACTCATTGACCATCGGGGGGCTGGCTAAGGCGGCGAACGTCTCAGTTGAGACCATCCGCTACTACCAGCGACGTGGGTTAATACCTGAGCCCCAGCGTCCTCTCGGGGGTATTCGACGCTACGGTCCCAGCGATATCGGCAGGTTGAGCTTTGTGAAAACATCGCAGCAGTTAGGCTTCAGTCTCGATGAGGTCAGCGACCTGCTCCGACTCGAAGACGGCACCCACTGCCAGGAAGCCAGCACTCTCGCGGAGCGCAAGTTGCACGACGTACGTGGGAAGATCGAAAAGCTACAGCAAATTGAGGTTTTACTGAGCGCCATGGTTGATCGGTGCTGCGCCCAAGAGGGCAATATCTCGTGCCCCTTAATTGCGTCATTACATGAAGGGGTTGGGCGAAAATTTTGTACCTACCCTAGCCAGAGTGGGCCCCCTGCCAAACCTCAGTGACAAAGGGCAACCCCGCAGGCCCTCAGAATGTCCAGTGTGACCAGCAGAGTACGGCGGGGAAGTTTTTGGGCAACAGCCCCAAACAGAGGTGCTATTAGGGCGTAGGCAATCATCTTCAGGGCCAGCGCAATGCCGAGCACCTGGCCCGCACTGCCGCCCGTCAGTCATGGGCCAGCGGCGCCAGCGCCACCGTCGTTAGCCCGGTCCCTGCCAGAGCGATTAGCTGGGCACTAGAAAGGCGTTGGTAGGTGTGAATGATCAGTGGGGGGGGAAAGATGCTCAATGGCCATAGCTCGAATCAGTCTGCGGTGTGGTGTAACGATTCAATAAATCGGGGAACCGGCGATCGATGACCGAATAATCCCGTAACGTAAAGCGAGCGTGGCGTTCACAAAATAACGGGCGGTTCCTTTGGTCTTGACGAATTGCTGCCTACTATAAGCAATGCCCCCCTCAAGAGCGAAAGTACTGTGGGCTAATGCCTTTCACTGGAACCCCATAGCGAAGGACTGCGTATGAGTAGCCTCCATGAAACCGCCTATCCGCGATTGAAGGCGGTGGTCTCGGATCAAGAACTGGCAGAAATTTATACACCCTCTACCCAGGAACGATCCTTTGCCCGAAAGCACGGTCGAACTCCGGCTGCTCGTGGCGCCCTACTCATTCTCCTGAAAACAGTGCAGCGTCTGGGCTACTTTGTCCATCTCAAAGCCGTTCCCCAATCCATTACAACGCACATTCTGGCGTGCGACGACCTTTCACATCTCGCATTGAGCCAGCTCAGGGTCTACGACCGCAATGGCGGCGCCCGTCAGCGGATGCTGGAGACGGTTCGTCAACAGGTGGGCATCAAGGCGTTCACCGTTGAAGGCAAGGCAATTGTACGGGAACTAGCGCGTGAAGCGGCCACCACCAAGCAGGACCTGGCGGACATCATCAATGTGGTGATTGAAGAGCTGGTGCGCCAGCGTTTTGAGTTACCGGGTTTTTCAACGTTGCAACGGACCGCGCGTCAGGCTCGCAGCACGGTCAATACCGGTTACTTTCGGACGCTCAATGTGGGTTTGACAGCGCATCAAAAAAACGAATTTGACCAGTTGCTGCAAGTGCCGGATGATTCCCCTCATACCAGTTGGCATAAGTTGAAACAGGAACCCAAAAAGCCGACCAATACGGAAGTGAAGAAGTATCTTCAGCACCTGGAATGGCTTCAGGGTTGGTGTCAACAATTGCCCGCTGTTGATCACATTCCCGCCGCCAAATATCACCACTTCATACTGGAAGCACGAGCGCTGGGCGCGGCCAACATCAAGGCCATGCAAAGCACCAAACGCTACGCTTTGATGGTTCTGCTGGTCCATGCCCAATTGCGTCGCGCGATGGACGATGCGGTCGACATCTTTGTTCGCAAGATGCGCAACATCAAGACCAAGGCAGAAGCCAACCTGAACCAGTATCACCTGGATCACATGAAACGCATGGACAGGCTGGTGGCTCAACTGCGTGACGTACTGACCGCCGTCCAGGAAGCGCCAACGGACTCCGAGCGAGGTGCCCGAGTGGCGGCTGCCATCCAGAGCGATCCTGATGAATTACTGGCAGAGTGTGAGGAACACATGGCCTATGCTGGCAATAACTTCATCCCGTTCATGCTGCAACCCTACCGCCCGTTACGCCCCCTGTTATTCAATTGCCTTGAACTACTGGATCTGGCGGCAACCAGCCACGATCAATCTTTGATTGAGGCGATTGCGACTCTGAAAAAGCACCGGCACAGCCGTAAGGAATGCCTTGTGCTCAGTACTCAACCCGTCGACGTGTCTTGGCTACCGGAGCGTTGGCGCCGTTTGGTATTGGGGTCGGGGCCAAGCCAGCTACCGCCCGGCATGGTCTACCGGAAGTATTTCGAGCTGGGCGTACTGACACAGGTGAAGCGTGAACTGATTTCCGGCGATCTCGCGGTCGCGAACAGCGACCAGTATAGTGACTACCGCGATCAGCTGGTGGATTGGAAAGTCTATGATGCCCAGATAGCGGACTACAGTGCGATGATTGATATCGAATCCGATCCAGCCGCTTTTGTGGCACAAGCCCACTCTCGGTTGAGCGAAACGGCCGACCGCATTGACCGTGGCTTCCCGGAGAATGAATACGCCGTCTTCCATGGTGAAGAGCTGGTGATCCGGAAGCACCGTCGTACGGCGCCTCCGGATGGGTTAGCTGAGATCGACAAGCAGTTATCCCAGAATTTGCCCGAAAAGAATATCCTCGACATCCTGGTGGAAGCCGAAAAATGGCTGGGCCTCCACAAACGCTTTGGACCACTTTCCGGGTTTGAGAGCAAGCTGGAAGACCCCCGTACCCGCTTTGTTTCGACCTTGTTTTGCTATGGCTGCAATCTCGGGCCAACTCAGACCGCCCGATCCATCACGACACTTAATCGCCGGCAGGTGTCCTGGCTCAACCTGCGGCATGTCACCGAAGAGCGCTTGGAGCAGGCCATTGTGCAGGTTATCAATGCCTACAACCGCTACCGGCTGCCGCGACACTGGGGAACTGGCCAGCGGGCTGCCGCCGATGGCACAAAATGGAACCTGTACGAACAGAATCTGCTATCGGAATACCACATACGGTACGGTGGCTACGGCGGGGTGGGCTACTACCACGTCTCCGACAAATACATCGCGCTGTTCAGCCACTTCATCCCTTGCGGCGTTTATGAGGCCATTTACATCCTTGACGGGCTAATCAAAAACGATTCCGATATCCAGCCTGACACCTTGCATGGCGATACTCAGGCGCAAAGTGCGCCCGTCTTCGGGTTGGCTTACCTGCTGGGTATCAACCTGATGCCCCGCATCCGGAATCTGAAGCAGCTGGTGTTCTACAAGTCTGACAAACGCCAACGGTATGAGCACATCAATGCTTTGTTCAGCGAGACTATCAACTGGAAACTGATTGAAACCCATGTGCCGGACATGCTCCGGGTGGCGCTATCGATTAAGGCTGGAAAAATCGCACCGTCCACGGTACTGCGACGTTTAGGTACCGCAAGCCTCAAGAACAAACTCTACTTTGCTTTCCGGGAACTGGGGAGGGTCGTTCGGACAACCTTTCTTCTGGACTACATTGGCAGCGTGGAGTTGCGGCGAACCATTCATGCGGAGACGAACAAAACGGAAGAGTTCAACCAGTTCGTGAAATGGCTGTTCTTCGGCGGCGAGGGGGTGATCGCCGAGAATATCCGTCACGAGCAACGGAAGGTGATCAAATATAACCACTTGGTGGCCAACCTGGTCATTCTTCACAATGTGGAGTCGATGACGTTAACCCTTAAAGATCTCAAAGAGCGCGGTCATCATATTGATCACGATATTCTCAAAGGGCTGGCCCCATACCGCACGGACCATATCAACCGATTTGGCGATTATACGCTTGATTTTGATCGGCAGGTTTCACCCATGAGCTACAACGCCAAAATAATTTAAATACAATAGGTTAAGGCACATTTTGGAGGATTTCGTCAGAATCGTTGCCGACCCTCCTTTTGTGCATAGAGCATTCTTACATACCTTCAGGTCGGCCCCAGAGCTCTTCATACCGTTAGAAAGTGCTTGCTACGTAAAACATCCAGACCCCAAGGCTCGTGAATGCTGGTTCCAGGCTGAAGTGTCGCCCAGATATGCAGATGGTCGGATGCTCAGAAATATCCCTCACTCTTTTGAATGGTTCACTGAAGACGGTAGAACATATATTCGCCGAAAAAAGCGCTTCAATTGGTGGCGAGGTAAAGCCCCACAGGCTGAAAAACTCTTGGCCCAAAAGCGGCTAGGCACATATCACAGCAAGACTCGTCGGATCATAGTTCCTATCTCTGGGAATCGCGACTTGTGGTACATCAAACGAAATCTGAGCAGCAACCCACCATCTGAGCGCCACGGTCTTACCATTATATTTGCTGCGATGCATCGGCTGAGCGAATTAGCCCGTTACGATCCTAATGGCCTAGAGAGACATCTCTACGGCACATCGAACTGGTTAATTACGGAATTCATGACAAATTCAGCAGATCAATTCATTGATCAGATGGCGTCGGAAATTACAGGGTTTCAGTTTTGGCGACCAGCCATACGAACCCCGTGAGAACTGTCAATGTACGATATGAATAGCCGACAAGCCGATTGACTGAGCTGGCTACTGTGATCCCTCTAAGGCTGACGTCAATCCAGCCCAGGTACTATACAGCTCGTTTTCATAACATTCCTGCTCAAGGCTACGCGCCAGCACGTCACTGGCGACAAGATCCAATTGGGTCTGAAGGCTTGCAACTGGAATAACTATCTCCGTGGTTTCCCATAGCTTCTTCTGTGTGCTGCGAGAATCAACTCGGTAGCGGGACCAGTGCGGTGAAGCCTCCACAGAGCTGATGGTTTCAACTAGCTGTGCCAAGCACTCTGGAGGAATTTTCTCATCGGCTAGCTTGGCTGCCTTTTTCAGACTATTCAGAATTTTCCGCAGGTCATGCTCATTATTTAGAGAACGGCGATGCCGATTTGTAATCATAATAGCCTGCCCAGGTTTGATCTGGTTCCGACATTCAATAATCTCAAAACACCACTGCAGTAGCCTTTTAAGAATCAACTCCGCAGCGTGACGCTGAAGATAAAAAGCTGGTAATCCTATCTCATCGAAGCTACCACGTGCCTGCCCTTGCTCAACGAGCAAAGAGGCTGCAGTCAGATAGGCCCCCACATAAGATGGCTGGCGCCAAAACCCACCCATGCGAGCGATGCCATTCTCAAAATCACTTTCCGCTTGGCTGGGGTTCTTCCCACCAACGAAAACATCTCGAGGGTCGGTCGCAGGGTGACGGGAGTAGAGAGGTCCGATGCTCCATAAACCGTTTACTTCTCGCTGACCAGTCATTTGCTGACCCCTTCCTGATGAATTAGGCTGTATTTGCCGCGCATGGCTACCCATCGATCTGGGGTTGCTACAGGATGGCCACCATGGACTGGGTTCCGGCATTGCCACCCCTTCGTGGTCAGCTCGGCACACTGCGCCATGTACCCGGCTGCTTGCCAGGCGAGGCAGTCTCCCCGGGTAATACCATAGACACTGGCAAAAGCTGCAGCCGGATCGCTCCAGAACACCTCGAGCTGACCTGGCGTTAGCGTCACGGTTATCTTGCCAGCTAGGCCATCGTGGCTGGTGTTGAACGTTATGTCACTGTTAGATGACACCCATAGCTTCGGGTGAAGCACTGCTCTGTTGTTTCATATTCTTTTCATCGCCTCCTCCAGGCGCCTTTCCGCACTTCGGTCATAGCGTTGTGTGGTGACTAGGTTGGTATGGCCTAGAGCGTATTGCACCGTGAGAACGTCGACACCTCGATCTAGCATATTCGTAGCGAAGGTGCGGCGAAAATCGTGAGGCGCGCACTCCTTAATGCCCGCCTGAACGGCCCTTTCTTTTATGATGAAGTACACAGCTTGGTCAGTAATACGAAGATCAGTAATCACACCATGTCGGCGCACTCTAGGGAAAAGAGGCCCGACATCCCGCCCCAACCGGGATTGCCATGCCATGACTTTCAGGAACGTTTCATTGGGCAGAAAGACGAGGCGTTCCTTGTTACCTTTGCCCAGAATCCTGATCGACTGCCGGCCGCGGTCAATCATCTCGATGTCTATGGATACACTCTCCGATCGACGCAGCCCCGTGTTGACCAGTAAGTGGAGTAACACGGCATCTCTCTCCCCTTTGGGGGTCTCGTCTGTTTCGCATGCGGAACAAAGGGCTTGGATAGCTACATCATCAAGGTGTACGCCCTTCGGCAACCTTGAGCCCCTGACAGACTTGAGATCGCTGATCTGATGGTGGCTCTCACTATCCATGCGACCCGCAACCCAAGCCTCACGCGCCACACCTTTCATAGCAGACAATGCAGTATTAATAGTGGATGGAGCCTTGCCCAGTTCACTCATCATCTCGATGATTGAGCGCACATGTTCGCGCCGGATCATATGCCACGGACAACTCTTAATGTCATGACCGCCGCTAAGGTAGGCAACTTGCTGGAGGTGAGATCGCATCGTGACCCGGCTACGGCGGGAGCCAAGCCCCATAAGGTAAGAGAGCGCGGGGTTTCCCTTGGCCTCTGTCAAAGAATTCGATGCTTCAGCAAGGCCCCCAGTGACGTTATAAGGAATCATCGCTAGTGAATCAGCCATTTCCGGCCCCCCCCTCTAAGCTGGCAATGTGTTGCTGCAAATAATCAGCCTGGTCTGCAGAGCACATAACAATATCGAGCAAATCCCCGCTTTCATGCATCACCTCGTAAAAATCTGATGCGCTTGGTGCGGACTCGACATAGACTCGCTTGCGACGCAGCCCGCCCGGGATCGTTAAGCTCAAGTGCTCAAGAACTGCATCGGCGTCCTCTAGGACACTAACAATATCGCCCGTATCACGGACAATGACCATGAAATCGTTGGTAGTGATGACCGCATATCCTGCGCGGGGTGGCATAATCAAGTGATCAAACATCCAATTGCTCCCTTTTGGTTGTGATTTTCCCCCTGATCAGGGTTAGTGCCTGGCTTCAGACTGGGCAGCGTCCTGGCACCAATATGTGAAGACCACCTAAATCAGCTGCAATGCTATTGACGACCATCTGAGCATATGAAGTAACTACCGCAATTTTGTAGATTGCCTTCCAAGTCATTCAGCACAGCCTTATTCATGTGACTCTGATACAGCCTACTCGGGTTCGCTGCCCTTCTCTACTTTCTTAAATAACTATTTTAATAAGTAGAGAACCTAAGCGCCAGCACTACGGCCTTTTTAACTGTGTACACAGGATCACTCAAAAACGGAAAATATCACCCTAAGTTATTGTTCTATATTCTATTTCTCAAGGTAAAAGCCATTTCCTGAAAGCCTGTACGCAAAATCTAGGCTTTTGGCAGGGCCATCACCCGTAGATTTTGCGAAATAAGGGTATTTTTTAATGGAAAAACACATCCTTGGAGAGATATTTTTGCGCTAGCTTTTAGACCACTGCCAACGGTCTCATATCGTTGACATACAGCCGAGTTAGCTACAAAATGTGCTTTGCACACTTTCACATTGCCTTGTCTGGAAACACATGCCTATATTGCGTGAATACCAACAGCTGCAGGAGCAATCGAAGTCTCTTCGAGAACAACTTATATCGTTTGAGAATCGAGAAGATTTCAAGCGTGAAAGTGCTTTTTTTAACCGCTTAAAAACGTTAATGGCTGATTATAATGAATCGGCCCTGGACGTTATTAAATTGGTTAATACTGAAAAAAGCGTCAGCGAGTCTCCGGCTATACGTAAGAAGCGAATGATAAAGGAATATCGCAATCCTTATGAAAGGGAGATTGTCGAAACAAGAGGTGGCAATCATAAAACCCTGAGGGCTTGGAAGGATCAGTACGGTGCCGAGGTCGTTGATTCTTGGCTTGTCGAAGAGAAATAGCAGGTTATTACTGTAGGCTGACAGAGGTTAGATATGGCCAGCGATAGCAATAAAGACAAGGACATACAAGCAGTTGCGGTTAATAAGCCGCCTCAGCTTGACCTATTCAGCCTGAGCGATAGCCGGGACAGAAATTATAGTAATAGCATCGACATTTACGATGCATTGCCTAAATATTCTCTGGAGAAGCGTCGTCGATTCACAGACCTTAACAGCGCGGTAAGAGAGCGCGAGTGCCGTATAGGCGACCGCGTTATAAAGGTTAAAGTTAAGCCAGCTATTATCGAGAATAGTAAAGGCAAACATGAGCTAGTTTATCCTGGTGAGCGTGAAGAGATTATAGAAGACGCTTTAAGAAAACTGGCTGTTAATGGCGGAAGCGTCATGATCGATGGTAAAGTTGGTGTTCTTTTTACTTTCTACGAGTTGCGTGCTGAGTTACGCCGGAACAAACATGAGTTCAAACTCAGCGAGATAAAGGAGGCGATACTTGTATGCCGTGGCGCACAGCTTGAAACGGTCACCAATGATAATGAAACTGTTATTTCCTCAAGCTTTTTTCCTATGGTCGGCCTAACCACGCGAAAAGATATTCAGATGCGTGAAGGCGATACTAAATGCTATGTACAGTTTAACCCTTTAGTAACTGAGAGCATTCTTAAACAAACTTTCCGTTTATATGACTATAGCACTTCGATGTCGATTAAGAGCCCTCTTGCCCGGTACATGCATAAGCGAATGAGTCACTACTGGAGCCAGGCATCAGCCAACGATCCCTATACGCCTCGTCTTATTCCTTACCTGTCAGGTAGCCCTCGCGGGCTTTCTGATCGCATGGGCAGTAATGTTCGGGCTATGAAAATTGCCCTAGACGTACTCGTTGAGCATGAGGTTATAGCTAGTTATAAAGCGAAGAGAATAACGGAAGGGAAAAAACTTGTTGATATTTACTACACAATCTTTCCTACAGATAAATTTGTCAAAACTGTTAAAAGAGCAAATTACAAAAGTAACTCAATACGGTTAAAGAAAGACTTACATACTATTAGCGAAACATCACTTTAAAATAATATTATCTTATTTCCTTTTGTGAAGTCTGGATCATTGAATGCATTTAGATGGCCTTTACTGCTTAGGGGGATAATGTACACACGGGCAACTCGTCGCCCTTCAAACCCCAGCCAGCCAGGATCGTAATTAACGGGCTGTGCTGCAGGAACCATTGAGGCGCGCATTGCAGTCCAAGCGTGTGCCATCATTGGGGGGAATGTTGCACAGATAGCCGATTCCAGACCCTCTCGATCACCTTGCTCAATAGGGGGAATGTTGCACAGATAGATGCTTCCAGACCTCCTTAATCACCGCGCCAATGACCGTAGCCAACGTCCAGTCACCCTTGTAAGCAGACTGCTATCACAGTAGGCATTCAAGAGTGTAGCTCACAGAACGTAGGTGGGAACGTTGCACCATCAGCCCCCGCGACAGGTCTTTAAAGCACGGCCAGCGTGCTCAAAAGTGTCATTCCTCCCTGGCAGGGGATTGTCGATCAGTAACAATTTGACAACAAAGAAGGTAAGGCACTATATTAAGCAGCTTCAAATGATAACGGTATAAAAGTGCTCTGATAGCTATCAACGTATCCACATTTACTGTGGGTAAGCCTGTGGAAAAGTAGCGTTTTATAGGTGGGAATGTTGCATCGTTTCGGTGGGGATACTGCACAGGTTATTTTCTGACCAGCAATTTAGCCCTCTATAGTAGGTGGGTATATTGCACAGGAGATGCAGAGCGAATCGAATCGATCCTGTCAACCTATCATGCCTTAAATCTTGCAGGTGGGAATGTTGCACAGATGGTGCCTAAATGAGCCAAAATGTGGACAAAAAGACGTTTTCTGTGGACATCAGGAGGATAACTTTGAGCCTTATGTGGGGATGTTGCACAGCAAGCGGTGGGGATGTTGCATAGCAAGCGGTGGGAATGCTGCATCGGTTATTGAAAGATAATGCATACTTTTCAGTGGGTTGATGCATATTTTATTGCTCGTAACCCTGTTTTACCCCAGCCTTAACCCTTTAACCTTTTTTATATTAACCAGCCTTACCTAACCCCAGGCCATCGCCATTCTTTATGGGTCATTAGAAAAGCAGTATGAACATCACCGCAGGTTTATCAATTAAAGCATAGCCCATAAAAAAGCCTCACCAGCTAGATTGCTGGTGAGGCCATGAATACGGCAAAGCCGCTAAAGTTATATCAGCCCCCTCTCCGCAAAGCTGACATGCTCAGTGCCAGCCACAATAATGTGGTCTACCACCTTTACGTCGATCACATCCAAAGCCTCTACTAGCCTCTTCGTAATCTGGCGATCGCCATCACTCTCTTGAGGACTACCACTTGGATGGTTGTGACACAGCAATACGGCGGAAGCATTCGTTTCAATCGCCCTTCTAACCACCTCCCTAGGATAAACAGGCGCCTTATCCACGGTGCCTCTAAAAAGCTCCTCATGCTTGATGACTTGATGTTGCGAGTTCAGCCACGTCACAGAGAAGACTTCGTAAGGCAGTTCCGCATACTTGAGCGTCATATAATCAACCGCTATCCAAGGAGCTGTGATCTTTGCACCTTCACACTCAAGCTGACCATAGAAGCGTGCTTCGATGATATTCAGTGCCTCTGAGATAACAGCATCTTCACGCTCTTTACGCTGCTCTGCGGTCTCTACAGTCCCCTTTCCAGGGAAACTATAAACTTTAGCCGCCTCATTAACTGCAAACATATCCAACTGGTTGGTGTGCATCATCATTCTCTCCTCTCTCATTCCCGCTGCCGGGTCTCGATTAGAGTTAGGGGAAGCACTGACCCACACACACCGGCTGTCACCTGGTGCCCTATCTCTTCTTGAGACCTGCACTACTGCAGGAATGAGAGAGGTAATAGATCATGAACAAGCGTGCAATCGATGGTATCCGTGAAGCCCTTATTCAAGGTTTGATTGAAGGCACAGCCCCTTGGCAGAAGCCTTGGAAACCCGGCGACAAAGATGTGAGCCAGCCCTATAACGCCTCCTCGGGGCGTGCTTACACTGGCTGGTCAAACATCGTGAGTCTCTGGATTGCTTCGGATAAAAGCGGCTATACCAGCCCAGCCTGGGTTACCTTCAAGCAAGCGAAGGATCTGGGTACACACCCCCGTAAGGGCGAGAAGGGTACTCCCGTGGAATTCTGGAAGTTCCATAAAAAGCGCAAGAAGAAGGAGAACGGTACTACGGAGGAGAAAGTCATCCCCGTGAACCGTATTTTCTATGTATTTAACGAGGAGCAGCTAGCGGACCCATTGACAGAGGCTGCAAAGCCACCAGTCATAGAAGCTCAACCTGAGCCCGTGCAGTTCGTTGCGCGGCTAATTGAGGCATCGGGTATCCCTTTAAGCTGGGGCGGTGACAAGGCCTACTACAGGCCCTCAACGGATAGCATTCGCCTACCTCGCCCTGAACAGTTCCATGAGGTTAGTGAAATTGCGGCTACCGGCCTGCATGAGCTGATCCATGCCACTGGTGCTCCCTCCCGCCTCAACCGGGACAAGAGCGATCGCGCTCGAGAGGAAGTAGTGGCAGAAGCTGGCGCCTGGCTTGCAGCCATGCGCTTTGGTCTTCCTGCTACTCCCGAAAACTCAGCGTCCTATCTCACTGGATGGGCTTCACGGCTCAAAGGTGACCAGGCCAAAGAGATCGACCGTGCTCTGGCTGATGCGCAGAAGGCGGTTAACTTCATCGAGCAAATGGCACAACAGTGTGGGTTGATCGACGGAGTAGAAGATTCAACTGCAGCAACCGCGGCAGCTTGATTTGTTCCATTCAACAGCCTCCCTCTCGGGAGGCTTTTTTTTGTCCGACCTCAGCGGTGGGGATGTTGCACAGCAACAGTATTATCAGCCTGTTCCGGCATCAAAAGCACGGCGAAAGGCAGCTGTATCGGTGGGAATGTTGCACAGATACGGCAGCAAGCAGGCTTGCGCCAGCGCTTTTAGTGAATACCAAGCTATTTCTTGTCTGCATCTTGTATTATATGTATTGTACATACATACAATACATACACATAAGGAGACCCAGAGATGCTTATCAAGCCGGAAATCCGAGATCGCATACTTGATGCTGCCGAGAAGCTGACTGCTGAAGGCATCGACAGGCCTACCAATGAGCAAGTGCGTGAGCGATTGGGGGGCGGCTCGCTGTCGCACATCTCCCCTGTCATGCGCGAGTGGCGCGAAAATTTGAAAGTCAGTGCCTTTGCTGTGCGTGAAATGCCTAATGAGATCCGCACTGTTTTGGAACGAGTAGGCGGCGAGCTGTGGCGTTCAGCAACTCAGCTCGCTGATGAAGAGGTCGAAAGAATTCGTGCAGAATCTGTGCAGCGCGAGGTAACAGCCAACGACGAGCGCGATGAGGCCCTTCGCGAAATCGAGCGGCTGGAAGCAAGCATCTCGGCCTTACTAGACCAAAACAAACAGAATGATAAGCATATCGAGCATCTTACGGACGATAACCGGACGTTGGTGACAGAGCATGCCACCTTAAAGCAACGGTCAGCCGATGCTATGGAGCGCGTCTCTGATCTACATGACCAGCTTGCCCGCCAGAATCAGCAGTTGGAAACAATGCGCGCTGAAGCACAGCGCCAACAGGCGTTGGTCGACCAGTTGCGTGACGAGAAGGCCGAGGCAAACACCCTGTTGGCCACTAAAGAAAGCGAGTTGAAGGCCACTACCCGGGAGCTGGAATCCACCCAACAACGCGAATTACGGCTTCAAAATACCCTCGAAGCGGTCAATGAAGACCTGTCCTCACTTCAACAGGATTACGCCAGCCTTCGTGCGGAAAAGGCCTCGGTTGTGAAGCGCAGCGAAGAGCTGCAGGATGAGAATGCTTCGCTTCGTTCCGATGTCGACAATTTCAAAGCCTCTGCCAGTGAAGCCCGTAGTGAGTTGAAAGCTGCCACCAAGCGGATTGAGAAATTGGCGCACACCCAGCAGGATCTTTCAGAAACTCGGACACAGTTGGCAATAGCTCAATCTCGCGAAGAGGAGCTGCGCCAGCAGTTAGCTGACCACCAGAAACGGCTTCAATCTAACCAAAAAGACAGTGGATCAAAGGATGAGTAAAAGGCAACAGTCAGCCCCAATACTCATCGGATTCATTTTGGAAATGAAAACGTTGGCGACTTTCCCGAAAGGGAGTGAATCATTTAGTAACAATAATATTCAGCTCTGGCAACCTTACGATAGTCTAAAAGAAATCATAATAGCCGCTCTGCTCGAGGTGCGGCTATCTATAGTAAGCAAATGAAAGCGGGTACTCTTACCTATAACAATGACGAGACGGAAGTTTTGTAAAACTCAATTGATGGTTATTGTCTCCCAGTCGTTTATACATCTTTTGGCCATGGAGTAGTCATGCATACGAGATTTTGCAGTTAACTAATTGATAATAAACTATTTTACATAAGGATAGGGTCTATCGTTTCACACTGTTGCCAAAATACTACAGTGAATTTGCGGTCTTTAATCGCTTTGGCTTCAAGTGATACATTGTGTTGCAGGACGAGTTATTAGTTAAGTATCAAGATAGCCCACCCGCCAGCCATTGTGCAGCGCTGCAATCAGAGCCATAAAAAAAGTACTGCGGCGGTCGCTGCTACTGGATGTTAGTTCGCCACAGAGCTCTTAAGTAAAGCCAGCAAGCGAATAAATTAACAATGTGAGGAATAAAGTTATATGCGTTATAAGGATTATTTCCTTTTAGGAGACAAACTCAGACTAATAAGCTTCTTAAGAAGTTAGTATGAAAATAAAGCTCTACATCTCTTACGACCAAGCTACCCCAGTGTCGCCAGGGAAGGAAAAAGGTCGACCATGATACTGGAAAGCCGCGTCATGCTACCTGAGACGATGGCGATACCCATCAGAATCACAACCGTGCCCGCGACGGGGCGAGCATAGGCGCTCCACCTTCCTAGGCTTTTCCGGTGCAGAGCGAATCGGTTAATCAGTAAAGTGCTGGCAAGAAAAGGCAGCGCTAGGCCAGCAGAGTAGGCACTGAGATAAACCATTCCAGACTGGGCACTAGCAGCGTTAGACGTGGCCATCAGAATAGCGCCCAGTATAGGACCGATACACGGTGTCCAACCGATGGCGAAAGATACCCCGAATACAGTCGCCGACAAAGGGGAGCCACCCTGGACACTGGGAGTGAACTGAAGGGTACGCTGGAAAAGCGGCAACCGGAACACCCCGGTCATGAAGAGGCCCAGCACGATCACCGCCGAGCCAGCAACCCAGTTGAATTCTTGGCGATACCCTCGCATCAGTTGTCCGATACTACTGGCGCCGAGCCCGAGTAGGATGAACACGATGCTGAAGCCGAAGACGAAGAAGGCACTGAGAGTCAATGCCTCTAAACGCCTGTCGGCTTTACCGGCACTACCGCCTGTGACCACCGACAGATAGGCCGGTAACAGGGGCAGCGTGCAAGGCGAAAAGAAGGAGACCAATCCGCCGATAAAGGCGCCGACCAAGCCGATGGAAGAGAGAGATTCCAATGTGTTATCGCAACTTAAGTTATGGAGACAGCCAACAAGGGAATTGATACCAATTCCATGGTGCTACCTCATATCATGTCCATTTTAGCGCCATAAGAATTTTAAGGCTTACAGTTGCTTTAAGGTCAACCTTTATTGGCAAATTATTTGCCTCCTACCGAACTGCAAATATTACACATCACG
>AXCI01003771.1_pt1 | contig 149104 bp, 129 predicted proteins | sample 182571 | NCBI WGS metagenome assembly AXCI01 (sample SAMN02359225, study PRJNA218796) | groundwater metagenome | isolation source: Mt. Simon Sandstone pore water sample D5872 at 1.8km depth, Illinois-Basin... | place: USA: Decatur, Illinois | collected 2009-05 | reverse complement strand
AGATTGAAAATGTAATATCGGCATCAGCCGAACGAATTCCAAAAAGCCCGGATCAATGATCCAGGCTTTTTATTGCGTGCAGCCCGAAGGCTGCACGCTAGCATTAGCCGATAGCGCTAACACCCGCCTTGGCAACTTGTACGTCCTGATCGGGTTTGACGCCGGAAATGCCCACAGCACCCACCACATGGCCATCCACTGTGATCGGCACACCACCTGAAAGTAGACCCTGCAGAGGCGCAGAAAGAAACGCTGTACGGCCGCCGTTAATCATCTCTTCAAATACCTGGGTCTCTTTACGGCCTAGCGCTGCGCTGCGTGCTTTTTGGGTCGCCACTTCAGCACTGAAAGGGGCAGCGCCATCTAAGCGGCGCAGGCCGAGCAGGTGACCGCCGTCGTCGGTTACTGCGATGGTCACGGGCCAGCTATTGCTATCAGCTTCTTTCTGCGCTGCATCCAGTACGTTAATGACATCGGCTTGGGCAAGAATGGCTTTTGTTTGCATGCTTAAATCCTATTAATGGTTGGGAGTGAAGTGGCCGCGCCTAACAATAGCAGCGCGACCAGGGTTAATGAATGCCAAGAGCTCATGCTAAGAGCTAGTTCTAAACGTTAAGTGATCGCCGCATCAACGATTTCTACCCAGTGGCGCACCGGCGTGCGGTTGGCGCCAGCCAAGTGGGTCTGACAACCAATATTGGCAGTGACAATCATTTCCGGCTTACCCGCCTCCAGGGCGTTGAGCTTATTATCGCGTAGCTGGGTGGCTAGTTCCGGTTGAGTAATCGAGTATGTGCCAGCAGAGCCACAACACAGGTGAGCATCCTGCACCGGCGTTAATGAAAAGCCGAGCTTGGTGAGTACGCCTTCCACCGCGCCGTTAAGCTTTTGAGCGTGCTGTAAAGTACAGGGGCAGTGAAACGCCAGCCGCTTCGACGCGTTAACGTTCAGCGCCTCTAAAGGCTCATCGCGTAGGATTTCGACGATATCTTTGGCCAAGGTGCTGACCTTTTGCGCTTTAACGGCGTATTTAGGGTCATCCTTGAGCATATAGCCATACTCTTTCACAAAGGCGCCGCAGCCGCTGGCGGTTTGTACGATGGCTTCGGTGCCTTGTTCTATATAGGGCCACCAGGCGTCTATATTGGCGCGCATTCGCGCACGGCCATCGTCCTGGGCGTTGAGGTGGAAATCAACGGCACCACAGCAGCCCGCTTCCGACACCGGCGTTACGCTAATGCCAAGGCGGTCTAGAATTCGCGCGGTGGCGGCATTGGTATTGGGTGACAGCCCTGGCTGCACGCAGCCTTCCAGCATCAATACCTGCCGGGTATGGCGGTTTGCATCGGGCCGTGTGCCTGCATCTATCGGTTCTGCGGGCATTTTACTGCGCAGCTTGCTAGGCACCAGCGGCTTAAAGGTTTGCCCCAACTTTAGCAGTGCCTGGAAACGTTTAGGCTCGACCATCATTTTCCGCAGCGCATAGCGTTGGGCCCGCTCGCCTGCCGGGCGGGGGACGCGACGCTCAATTTCGGCACGGCCGATGTTGAGCAGCTTGTGATACTCAACGCCGGAAGGGCAGGTGGTTTCACAGTTAAGGCAGGTAAGGCAGCGATCAAGGTGGAGGCGAGTCTCGTCGGTGACCTGGTCGTCATCGTCGCGGCTCTCAAGCAGCTCTTTCATCAAATAGATGCGCCCTCGGGGGCCATCACGCTCATCGCCTAACAGCTGGTACGTCGGGCAGGTAGCGTTACAGAAGCCGCAGTGGACGCAGGTACGCAATATGCGCTCTGCTTCCTGAATGTGCGGCTTCTGACGGTCAGCATCGGTAAAGTGCGTCTGCATGTCAGATCTCCTGATTAAAACGCCGCATAAAGACGACCGGGATTGAATATGCCATGGGCATCCAGCTCCGCCTTTAGATTACGATGATATTTTTCCACTACCGTGTTGAGCGGTGTGAAAGGGTCGACGGCGCCTCCCTGGGCGTGCGGCGTGTAGCATGTGGCATGGCCGCCCACTGCTGCACAGGCGGCGCGCAACGTGCTGGCATCCAGCGATGTTTTTACCCAGCGCTGACAGCCCGCCCAATCGTAAAAGATATCCGCTTCGGGAATATCCAGTGCCAGCGGCGACGTATGCGGAGGCAGCGATAACCGCCATAGCGCTTGACCGTCGCTGAGCTGGAAGAAATCGTGGGTATGGTCGCGTAGTGAGGTCCAGAAGCTGGCATCAAGCGGCTCGCCGCCTAGGCTTGCCTGAGTCGCGCTAACAGAGCTGTTACCCCCCTCTAAGCGCAGGAAAAGCTCACCGTTATGCCAGGCCGCCGCCGTGATCGGTAGCGGTTTGCGACCCAGCTCGGCAAGCTTTTTCAGCGCGTCGGCAAGATTAATGGACAGGCGTAAGCTGTGTGTAGCGTTGGGAATGGGCAGCACTTTAAACGAGATATCGGTCAGCACGCCGAGCGTACCCTGGGCCCCCGCCATCAAGCGAGAGAGATCATAACCGGCGACATTTTTCATCACTTCGCCGCCAAAGCGTAACAGCTTGCCCTCTTGAGTGATGACCCGCGTGCCGAGCACGAAGTCCCGTGCTGCGCCTGCCCAGGGGCGGCGTGGGCCGGAAAGGCCGGTCGCGACCGCACCACCAATGGTCGAGGCTTCGCCAAACATGGGCGGCTCAAAGGCCAGCATTTGGTGTTTGTCGGCCAGCGCTGCTTGAAGGGCGCTTAGCCGTGTGCCAGCGCGCACGGTGACCACCAGCTCCACCGGGTCGTAGCTGACAATGCCACTATGTTCGGCCATCGTGAGCGCTTGGCCATCCACCGGTCGTCCATAAAAGGCGCGGGTATCTCCGCCTACAATGCGTAGCGGAGTGCGTGTCTCATACGCGCTGCGTACCTGATCACACAGGGTATCAGCGATATCGCGGTCGGCGGCATGCATCGCTAGTTCAGTCATGGTCTATCCCAGTATTTATTTTGCCTAGTAAGTATGCTGACTAGGTACATTATTAAAAACGTGGCAGCTCCGGATGCGGTAGCTCGTTGTTATGCACATGCATGGCACCGAATTCTGCGCAGCGAGCCAGGGTTGGAATGTTCTTGCCTGGGTTGAGTAGACGCTTTGGATCAAAAGCGGCTTTCAGCGCATGAAAAACGCTGATCTCATCCGGTTGGAACTGGCTACACATTTGGTTGATCTTTTCGCGCCCCACACCGTGCTCACCGGTAATTGAGCCGCCCGCCGCCACGCAGAGTTCCAGAATCTTACCGCCCACTTCTTCGGCAAGCGCTAGCTCGCCCTCTTTGTTGGCATCAAACAGAATCAATGGGTGCATGTTGCCGTCACCGGCGTGAAACACGTTGGCTACCAGTAGGCCGCTCTCTTCGGAAAGTGCGGCAATACCTTTAAGTACGCGTGGAAGTTCGCGGCGGGGAATGGTGCCATCCATGCAGTAGTAGTCTGGCGACATACGACCCACGGCGGGGAAGGCGTTCTTTCGCCCGGCCCAGAACTTGGCGCGCTCGGCTTCATCGCGGGCTTGCTGAATATTGGTGGCCCCGGCGGCCTCCAGTACACGGCGAACGGTGTCGCAATCGTCGTCCACATCGGCTTCAACGCCATCCAGCTCACAGAGCAGAATCGCTTCGGCATCCAGCGGATAGCCCGCTTTGACAAAATCTTCGGCGGCTTTAATCGCAAGCTTATCCATCATCTCCAGGCCGCCTGGAATGATCCCCGCGGCGATGATATCGCCCACAGCGCGTCCGGCTTTTTCGACATCGTCAAAGCTTGCCATCAATACTTTCGCGGTTTCCGGCTTGGGCAGTAGCTTGACGGTAATTTCGGTGACCACGCCGAGCATGCCTTCGGAGCCATTCATTAGCGCCAGCAGGTCAAAGCCGGGCGCGTCGAGAGACTCTGCGCCCAGCGTCATGTGCTCACCCTCAATGGTGAGCACGTCCACGCGCATGACGTTATGTACCGTCAGGCCATATTTTAGGCAGTGCACGCCACCGGCATTTTCGGCCACGTTACCGCCGATGGAACAGGCAATTTGTGATGAAGGGTCCGGCGCGTAGTAGAGGCCGTAAGGCGCTGCCGCTTCAGAAATCGCCAGATTGCGAACACCTGGCTGAACCCGCGCCAGACGGGCATCCGGGTCGACTTTCAGAATTTGGTTAAAGCGGGACATCACCAACAGCACGCCTTGCTCCAAGGGCAGCGCGCCGCCAGAGAGGCCGGTACCCGCACCACGGGTCACCACCGGTACGCCTAAGGCATGGCAGCGCTGGAGTAACCCTTTCACCTGCTCCAGCGTTTCCGGCAGTGCCACCAGCATGGGCAATACGCGATAGGCCGCCAGCCCATCGCACTCGAAGGGGCGCAGGTCTTCTTCGCGATGCAGCAGTGTCATATCGGGGACGGCTTGCTGAAGATCGTTTAAGACTTCGCTTTTCTCTCGCCGGACCAGCTCACCGTCCAGACGCTCATCAAAGAGGATATTCATAACGACATCCCATGCTTATTATCATTAAAGGCAAACGGCGACATTCTTTATGCCAGATCGCGCAGAGTGTGCTCGCGTAACATGGCCTCAATTTGGGCTTTTTTTGTGCATCTGTCTAGGTTGTGGTGCATTGGTCTGACCAGTAATTAGTCGACATGGATGCCTTCTGCGGCCAGTAATGGCAAGCTGGTTAAATCGACCATCAGGAGAGCCCGCATGCCAGTGGAGAATCATGCCTTGTCACCCGGGCTGCGAATGCCGGATCAGGTGGCCACCCGGCTTGAGCGTCTAATTCTTGATGGTGTTTTTCGCCCCGGTCAGTTGCTGCCTTCTGAACGGCGCCTCTGCGACCGGCTGGGCGTATCCCGCGCTTCGCTGCGGGAAGGATTACGGATTCTACGCAGCAAGGGCATTATCGATACCCGCCAGGGCCATGGTTCGACGGTGGCCACGCTGCTGCCGGTAGGCAACCAAAGCGCTTTGATGCACCTGTTTAAAGACCATCCGCGCACGCTGTTTGATCTATTAGAGGTGCGCGCCTTGCTCGAAGGGGAGTCGGCGCAGTTGGCGGCAAGTCGAGGTACCTCCGCTGACAAAGTGTTGATCACCCGGCGCTATCGTGAAATGGCTGATTACGCCGAAAGTGCGGAAGCCATTGACGTTGAGCGGCTCGCGCGTCTCGACCACGCTTTTCATCTGGCGGTCTCTCAGGCGTCGCACAACCCGGTGTTGGTTCACACGCTCCAGAGCCTGACCGATCTGCTGCTTAGCTCGGTCTTCGCCTCGGTCAAACACCTTTACCACTTGCCAGCCCCCCGAGCGATGATCAACCAGCAGCATGCACAGTTGCATGATGCGGTCGTTAGCGGCGACGCGGAGCAGGCAAAAAAGGTAGCGCTGGAACACCTCTCCAGCATTAGCCAACTGCTGCGCGACTTAGAAGAGGAGCACCAGCGGCTCGAACGTTCATCCATGCGCCTTGAAGAGTGGCAGTAGCGGACTTTAGCTATTGGCTACACTTTTATCGTCTTCCGTGTCAATCACGCCCGCCAAGGTGGCCACTTCAATCTTGTTACACAGGTGGTCACGTAAAATTTGGCCGAGTAACTGGCTGTCGCGTTTCTCAAGCGCGGCCATCATATTTTCATGATCTTTTACCGCTTGGCTCCAGTAGCGTTCGGTCATCTTCTTGGAGTAACGCACGCGCTTGATGCGCTGGCTGAGGTTGCTATACATCTCTTGCAAAACATCGTTATTGGACGCCGCCAAAATGCTTTCGTGAATCTGCCGGTTCACCTGGAAGTAGGGCATTAAATCGCGATTGCGGTAGTGTTCCAGCATCGTGTCGTGCAACTGACGAATGGCGGCAATTTCAGCGTCGCTGATGTACTCACAGGCAAGCTCACCCGATAGTCCCTCTAGTGCGGCCATCAGATCATAGGTGTCTTTAACGTTCTTTAAGGTCAGCCTTACCACCCGCGCGCCGCGATTGGGCAGCAGCTCAATCAGGCCTTCAGTGGCGAGTACTTTCAACGCCTCCCGCAACGGCGTACGCGATACGCCGAAGCGCTCGCACAGCTGCTTTTCGGAGATACGTTCGCCGGGTAAAAGCTCGCCGTGCTCAATCAGGTCGCCAATTCTATCGGCCACTTCCCGATATAAATTGCGTTGCAATATCTTTGTCATTCGTCAGTTCCTTGTCAGTGGCTCGCTCGCCTTACAGCCAAGCTACCCAGACCACCTGGATCGTTTTGAGCACGATACCATTTCTGAAATACCAGCTTTGTATAGTGGCTTTTGTTTATATGATCTGCAAAAGTAATTATGAATTCAATATTCCTTTGGTGGCCTTTTGTTCATCACTGCTTACTAACGATGGCAAAGCCCTCACAACAACAAAGTATTAACCACGACAAGTATCAACATCGACAAAGTTCTAACAACGACAAAGCACTAACAACGACAAAGGTAAAACCCATGGCCGGACAAGTATTTCATTGCAGCGTGCAGCTCAGCAGAGAACAGAGCAGAAAGATAATCGATGGTGCCCGAGCCCAGGCGCGCAATTCAGAACTGCCACCGCTAACGATTGTGGTGCTCGATGGAGGAGGTAATTTAGTGGCTGCTGAACGCGAAGATGGCTGTGCACCGTTGCGTTTTCCGGTAGCTAAGGGGAAGGCGTATGCCGCCTTGGGCGTTGGTGTTGCCAGTGGGGTGCTAGGAGAACGCAATGCCGAACGCACCGGGTTTGTTGCTAGCGTTTCGGCGGCTTCCCAGGGGCATTTTGTGGCTGTGGCAGGGGGCGTGCCCATTCTAGATCAGCAAAACTGTGTAATCGGCGCGGTGGGAGTTAGCGGCGCGTCATCGGATGAGGATCAGCAAGCGGCGATAGCCGGTATCGAACTGGCCGGCCTGCGCTGGGGACTTGAACCGAGCTAGGTGTTAGCAGGAAGGCGTTAATTGAAGCGGGCCGCGGCTTAATTAAGCAGTGGCCCGCTTTTTTTTACGACTAATTTTTATTAGCCCTATTTAAATCAATTGGTTGCAAGGAAATTTTTGTGACGAGACGAAAGTTTAATACCTAATTTTGAATTTTGAATTCAAATTGAGGTGGAGGATGTTTCAAGAGTAGCGCTAGACCAACAATAAGTGGATCTACTCAAGCGACGCCTTTTGCAGGTGCCATCGGATGCCAGAGCCACGATGGTGACATTGCTAACAACAACAAATGCTTTACCTGGAGTTCACAATGAAATTGCTCAAAACAGCACTCGCAACGGCCGTTGTGTCGTTTGGCTTGCAGGCCGCCGCCGCCAACGCCCAGACGGAAATTCGCCTTGGTCATGTCGGTGGCCCTGGATCACTGTTTGAAATTTCTGCGAATCGCTATGCCGAACTCGTCAACGAACGTTTGGAAGGCGTGGCGGAAGTAAGCGTTTTTGGCAATAGCCAACTCGGTGGTGATGAATCGATGATGCGTCGCCTGCGGTTAGGGTCGTTAGACCTCTCACTGCCCTCGACCGTGATGAGTTCTGAATCCGCTGAGTTTGCGCTGTTCGAAATGCCTTACTTGATCCAAGACCGCGAACATATGAAGCGCGTGCGTGAAGAGATCGTGCGTGGTCCGCTGTATGACGCTGCAGAAGCGCGTGGTTTTAAAATCATTGGCGTATGGGAAAACGGCTTTCGCCAGATTACTAACAACGAGAGACCAATCGTAACGCCAGAAGATCTCGAAGGAATAAAGCTGCGCGTACCTGGCGGCACATGGCGAATCGATATGTTCCGTAGCTACGGCGCAGCACCTTCGCCAATGTCGCTGTCTGAAGTGTTTGTTGCCCTGCAAACAGGCGCAATGGACGGCCAGGAAAACCCCTTTATCCAAACCTACTCCTCACGTTTTCACGAAGTACAAGATTACCTCTCGATTTCCAACCACGTTTATACCCCTGCTTATTTAACGGCGGGTGCTAGCTGGAGTCGCCTACCTGAAGAAGTACAACAGGTGCTTGAAGAAGTCGCCGTTGAGATGGAGGACTTCGTACTCGAAGAAGGTCAACGTCTGGATGATGAAACTCTCGTAAAAAATGCGCGATGAAGGCATGGAAGTTAATGAAGTCGACTTCGATGCTTTTGTTGAGGCCTCTGAAACCATCTATAGCCAGTTCGCTGAAGAAGTGGATGGTGGCCAGGAAATGATTGACGCCGTGGCTGCTCTACGCGAGTAAGCAAAGCGCCACTCTTTTGAGGTGCGTCGCTACTTGGCGGGGCGCCTCGCCTTTCGGAGGTCTCAATGAGTACTTTTACAAAGTTCAAGAACGCGTATTTTCGTTTCTTGAAGGCATCGTGGTCTTTCTGGTAATTGCGCTTGCCGCTGTGGTTACCCTGGGCTTTGTGACCCGTTATTTGGGCTCGCCACTAAGCTGGTATGACGAGCTCGCCGCTGCGTTGTTGGCTTGGGTGACCTACTACGGCACCGCATTAGCCGCCGCCAAAGGCGCGCACATCACTTGCCCTAGTGTGTTGAACATGTGTCCACCCTCTATTCGAGTGCCTATCGCGCTTTTAGCGGAAGCGATCACTATTGGGTTCTTCGTGTTTTTGGGTCTCGCCAGCTACCAAGTCATGTTGATTCTCGAAGGCGTGGGAATGGTTAGCCTCCCTGGTGTGTCAATGCAACTGGTTCACTCAGCGATTCCCGTTGCCGCCGTGCTGTTCATCATTGCTGAACTGCTGCGGCTGCCCGACGTAATTAAAAGCGCTAAGGGCAGGGGCTTTATTGACCATGAGCTCGAAGAAGCCGGTATCGACGCGGAAGAAGTCGCCGCCGTCAGCACACATCAGCGAGGGTAAGTAGATACTATGGTCATACTGTACATATTTATAGCGCTGATTCTGTTGATCCTGATTAACGTACCGGTCGCCGTTGCCTTGGCACTGGTGGGTACCGTCGCCACCTTTATGACATACGGCAACATGGCGATGCCCACGGTGGGCATGACGATGTTTGAGGGTGCGACTAACTTTCCGCTCATCGCAATTCCGCTGTTTATTTTAGCCGGTGCCATTATGAACGCCTCGAGTATCTCGCGGCGCTTGATCGATCTAGCCATGGCGATGGTGGGGTTTATCAAGGGTGGCTTGGCGATGGTGACCATCGGTGCTTCGGTTTTCTTCGCGGAAATTTCCGGGTCGGCGGTGGCAGGCGTGTCAGCAATCGGCAGTATTCTGATTCCTGCAATGCGCAAGAAGGGCTACTCAAAAGAGTTTGCTGCTTCTATATCTTCATCCGCTGCGAGCTTAGCGATTATCTTGCCGCCCTCCATACCGATGATTCTTTACGCGGTGATGTCGGGTGAGTCAGTGGTACAGATGTTTGTGGCCGGTATTTTGCCAGGCTTGCTGGGTGCGATGGGCTTAGCCGCGATGTGCTACTACTTAGCACGCAAACACAACTTCCCTTCTGAGGGACGCTTTCGTGTTTCGCAGCTTTGGATAGCCTTCAAAGAGGCGATTTGGGCGTTGCTGATTCCTGTCATCATCCTGGGCGGTATCTTTGGTGGTTTCGTTACCGCGACCGAAGGCGCGGCGCTGGCAGTATGCGTGGCTATCTTTATCAGTGCGGTGGTTTATCGCGAATTCACGATGAGAAACTTCATTGACTCGTGCAAGAGCGCGGGTGTGCAAACAGCCGTGGTTATGCTGCTAGTGGCCGCGTCAGCAGTGGTAGGTGGCTACCTTACCGAAACCCGCGTGCCGCAAGAAATTGCGATGCAGATCAGTGAACTGACTAATAATAAATATCTCATCTTGGCACTTCTAAATGTCATCTTCTTGATATTAGGAATTTTTCTGCACTCTGCAGCCGCGATTATCCTAGTGGTGCCGATCGTTCTGCCGCTGGTGTTGGAAGTCGGTATCGATCCGCTGCACTTTGGTTTGATTGTGACGCTGAACTTAGCGATCGGTCAGCAAACACCACCGGTGGCAAGCGTGCTCATTGCGTCTTGTTCAATCGCCAAATCAGATGTCTGGGCAACGTCTAAAACCAACCTTTGGTTTATCGCCGTCCTGTTCGCCGTGTTGATGATTAATACCTATATTCCGGCGTTTGCGCTGGCGTTGGTTAACTTCATCTACGGCTAAGCACGTATATGCGCTGGTTGCCGGGTGTTATTAGCCCGGCACCATGCCCAAACAGGAGACGAACATGAGCCATCTTGACGAATCACAGCCTGCCCAGAGCGTCACGTTTTCCGTTCGCAATGGCGTGGCCTGGATTGGTTTTAACCGGCCCCAGAGTCGCAATGCGATGACCTGGGAGATGTACGACGCCCTGGAAAAGCACTGCGACCAGTTGGCCGAGGATGACACTGTGTATGCCGTAGTGCTTCACGGCGTTGGCGGTGAAGCCTTTGTCGCCGGTACCGACATCAGCCAATTTTCAGGCTTTAGTAAGCCAGAAGACGCGATTGGCTACGAACGACGCATTGACCGCGTAGTAGGCAAATTGGAAGCCTTTCCCAAGCCAACCCTGGCGCTGATTGAAGGTGCCTGTGTCGGTGGCGGTGCCGCACTGGCGCTGGTGTGCGACTTTCGCTACGCCACCCCAACGATGAAGTTTGGCGTGCCGATTGCCAAAACGCTGGGTAATACGCTTTCGATTAATAACGTTTCACGCATGATCGACATGCTTGGCGTTGCCCGCACCAAAGAAGCGCTGATGATGGCGCGCCTGTTCGGCGCGGACGAAGCTCAAGCTACAGGTTTGGTCAATCAGCTGTTTGACGCTGATGCAATTTACGAAGAAGTGGCCACGCTGGCAGAAGCCTTTGCCAAGCGAGCGCCATTGACGCTGCAGGCCAGTAAGGCACTGATTGGCAGAGCGATAGAGCAGCGCCGTCTTCCAGCCGATGCCAGCGACGATTGGGTAACCACCTGCTATATGAGCCGAGATTTCGCCGCGGCGGTGGATAAATTTGTCAATAAAACGCCCTTTGAGTGGTCTGGCCACTAACGTTGGACAGCGTTTAAAACTTCTACTTAGGAGGAGAGCGCATGCTTCCCCTACAAGATATAAAAGTGCTGGATGTGTCTCAAATTATGGCTGGCCCCTACTGCACCATGGTGCTGGCCGATATGGGCGCTGAAGTTATCAAGGTCGAGAAGCTCAATGGCGGAGACGATAGCCGCCAAATGGGGCCTTACGTGAATGGCGAATCGACCTGCTTTTCACAGATTAACCGCAACAAAAAAAGTATCTCGCTGAACCTTAAAGACGAACGGGCGCGGCAAATCTTCTACCGCTTGGCCGCTGATGCGGATGTCATCGTTGAGAACTACCGACCTGGGGTGACCAAGTCGCTGGAGATCGATTACGACACCATCAAAGCGATCAACCCTGGCATCGTTTACTGCTCTATTTCTGGCTATGGCCAAACCGGGCCGTATAGTCATAAAGGGGGCTTCGACCTGGTCGCTCAGGGTATGACAGGTCTGATGTCGATGACCGGGGAGGAGGGTAAGCGTCCGCTGAAAACCGGTATTGCGGTTTACGATATTGGCGGAGGGCTGACGGCGGTCTACTCGATTCTAGCGGCCTGTATCCACAAGATGAAAACCGGCGCTGGCCAACACATTGATATCGCAATCACCGAATGCGGCCTGCCCTGGTTTACCTGGGAGGCGGCGGCTTACTTCTCTGAAGGTACCGTGCCGGGGCCTACGGGCTGGCGCCACCGCGTTTCCGCGCCTTATCAGGCCGTTAAAGCCAGCGATGGGTTCTTGATGCTTGGCTGTGCCAACCAGCGCACCTGGGAGCGCTTCTGTCAGGATGTACTAAAGCGCGAAGAGCTTATGCAAGACCCACGCTTTATCACAAACCAAGACCGTGGCCGGAACGTTGAGGCGCTGGAAGCGCTGCTGGAAGAGCTAATGGCGGATAAAAGCGTCGATGAGTGGTTAGCACTGTGTGACAGCGCTGGCGTGCCCGCCGGGCCAATCAACGACTTCGCCCAGGCGATGCAGGATGAGCACTACTTAGCGCGCGGTATGGTGCAAGAGATGGAGCATCCCGTTATCGGCAAAATGAAAACCATCGGGTTTCCGAGCAAATTCTCAGAGACACCGTCGCAAATCCGCAGCCCGGCGCCGCTCTTTGCCCAGCACACCGATGAAGTGCTCGACAGCTTAGGCTTCTCTGGCGATGAGCTTGATGCGTTACGTGCTGAAGGATGTATCAAATAGCGCTTTTTTGATGTGAGTAATTGCATTCATTATCCATTTTGAATAACGCTAATCGGCAGAGCCAACGTTTAGCCTGACAACAACAAACAGGAACCTCATCATGTTAAAGCTTAATTTTCATCCGTCCGGCCGTCACTTTTTGCAGATTCCTGGCCCCTCGCCGGTGCCAGACCGTATTTTACGGGCGATGAGCCTGCCCACGATCGACCACCGCGGGCCTGAGTTTGGTGCATTAGGGCTTGAGCTACTGAGCAAGATTCAAAAAATCTTCAAAACCGAGAACCCGGTGATTATCTACCCGGCGTCCGGTACCGGTGCCTGGGAAGCGGCGCTGGCCAATACCATGTCACCAGGTGATCGGGTACTGATGTTTGAGACCGGCCACTTCGCCACGCTATGGCACAAAATGGCCCTGCGTTTGGACGTACAGCCTGAGTTTCTGGGGCTGCCGGGCTATGAAGGCTGGCGCCATGGTGTTCAGGCCGACATGATCGAAGCGCGCCTGAAAGAGGACACCAACCACGAGCTTAAAGCGGTCTGTGTGGTGCATAACGAGACCTCTACTGGCGTTACCAGCGACATCGCTGCCGTGCGCAAAGCCATCGATGCGGCGGGCCACCCCGCGCTGTTGATTGTCGATACCATTTCCGGCTTGGCCAGCGCCGACTACCGCCATGATGAGTGGGGCGTGGATGTCACCGTCTCTGGCTCGCAGAAAGGCTTGATGCTGCCTCCCGGCATTAGCTTTAATGCGCTGTCGCCAAAAGCGATTGAAGCCAGCAAACAATCAAAACTACCCAAAAGCTTCTGGGCCTGGGATGAAATTCTCGAAGCCAACAAGAACGGCTACTGGCCCTACACGCCCAGCACCAACCTGCTCTATGGCCTGAATGAAGCGCTGGATATGCTGCTGGATGAGGGCATGGACAACGTGCTGGCTCGCCACCAACGCTGGGCCGCTGGCATCCGCGCGGCGGTAGAGGCGTGGGGTCTTGAGATCCAGTGTTTAGATCCCTCCGTTTACTCGCCGGTGCTGACCGGCGTGGTGATGCCCGAAGGCGTCGATGCGGATGCGGTGCGCAAGATTATCTATGAGCGTTTTGACCTTTCATTAGGCATGGGGCTGGGTAAGGCCAAGGGCAAGATGTTCCGTATTGGCCACTTGGGCGACTGCAACGATTTAACGCTGATTGCCACCTTGGGCGGCTGTGAGGCGGGCATGAAACTATCCGGCGTTAATCTCAAAGGCAGTGGCGTGACAGCAGCGCTGGACTACTTTGGGGCTAACCCGCTTAACCCAAGCGAGCGCTAAACGACGGGGGAGAGCCACATGACGTCTCTGACGAACCAATACCCGTCCCGTGATGCCAAGATTAAACCGCTCGGCGAATTCGCCGAGCGGTTATCCCGAGAAATGGCGGGAGAGGTGCTGTTTGATCGGGCCACTCGGGGGCGCTATTCAACCGATGCCTCGATTTATCAGGTGACCCCGGTAGGCGTGGTGATTCCACGTCATCAGGAAGACCTTAAAATCGCCCTGGATATCGCCCGTGATGCCAAGGTGCCGATCTTGGCCCGGGGCGCGGGCACTAGCCAGTGTGGCCAAACCGTCGGTGAAGCCCTGGTGATCGACACCACACGCTGGCTTAACGAAATCGTTGAGTTCGATGCCGAGGCGCGCACTGTAGTGGTCGAACCAGGCATGGTGCTTGATCATCTCAACGCATGGCTTAAGCCCCACGGGCTCTGGTATCCGGTCGACGTTTCTACCAGCGCCCAGTGCACCATCGGCGGTATGGCAGGCAATAATTCCTGCGGGTCGCGTTCGATCTTCTACGGCAACATGGTGCATAACGTGCTGGGCGTGGACGCACTATTGGCCGACGGCAGCGCGGCGAGTTTTGGTTTCGTTGACACCTTCGCAGAGGGCTCGCGAGAGCAGCGCCTTGCCCAACAAGTGAGGGCGATTGCGGAGCGGGTAGGCCCTGAAATTCGTGATCACTTTCCCAAGGTATTGCGGCGGGTCGGTGGTTACAATCTGGATCTGTTCGATTGCCAGAACCCGATGCCCTACGACCCAGACCACCGCGCCAATCTGGCCCATCTACTGGTGGGCTCGGAAGGCACGCTGGGTGTCAGCCAGCGTATTAAGCTCAGGCTGTCACCGCTGCCCGAGCAGAAGGTGCTGGGCGTGGTGAACTTCCCGACCTTCTATCAGGCGATGGATTTCACCCAGCATATCGTCAAACTGGGCCCCACAGCGGTGGAGCTTGTTGACCGCACCATGATCGAGCTGTCGCTGGAGAACCCAGCGTTCCGCCCGGTGATTGAGAAGGCACTGATTGGCAAGCCGGAAGCGATTTTGCTGGTGGAGTTTGCCGGTCACGACCACGCAGCGCAGCTTGAGGCGCTGCGTGGCCTAAATGAATTGATGGGTGATTTAGGTCTGCCGGGCAGCGTAGTGGATATGCCCGAGGCCGCTGAGCAGAAAGCGTTGTGGAACGTGCGCAAGGCTGGGCTCAACATCATGATGAGCATGAAGGGCGACGGTAAACCGGTCTCGTTTATCGAAGACTGCGCGGTACCGCTTGAGCACCTGGCCGAGTACACCGACAAACTTACCGAGGTTTTCAACCGCTACGGCACGGAGGGTACCTGGTACGCCCACGCAGGCGTTGGCACGCTGCACGTGCGGCCAATCCTCGATATGCGCCGGGATGGCGCCGAAAAAAATGCGCGAAATCGCCGAGCTGGCGTCCTCATTAGTCCGCGAATATAAAGGCGCTTACTCCGGCGAACATGGCGACGGTATCTGCCGTGGTGAGTGGGTGGCGTGGCAGTTTGGCGAAACGGTCAACAATGCCTTCCGCGAAATAAAGCAGTTGTTTGACCCTGAAAACCTGTTCAACCCCGGCAAAATTGTCGATACCCCCAAAATGGATGACGAGCGCTATTTTCGTTTTCCGACGAGTTATACCACCATCCCGCTTACCCCGGTGTTCGATTGGTCCGCCTGGAATGTGAAGCGCGACCCGTTAACGGGCGAGCAAACCGCGCCAGGTTCCGGCGGTGATGCCACCCATGGCTTGGCCATGGCGGTGGAGATGTGTAACAACAATGGTCACTGCCGTAAGTTTGATGCAGGTACCATGTGTCCGAGTTTCCGTGTAACGAAAGATGAGCAGCACCTAACTCGCGGGCGCGCTAACACCTTGCGCTTGGTGCTTTCGGGGCAGTTGGGCAATGAAGGGCTGGCCAGCGACGATGTCAAAGAAGCGCTGGATCTCTGCGTCTCCTGCAAAGGCTGCAAGCGTGACTGCCCCACCGGCGTCGATATGGCCAAATTCAAGATAGAGGCGCGTACCGCCCGCGCCCGTGTCAAAGGTTTATCGCTGCGTGATCGTATGGTCGGTGAGATGCCGCGCTATGCACCCTGGGCCAGTAAGTTTTCTGCACTGGTGAATGGCGTTGAGCGGGTGCCGTTCCTGGCTAAACAGATCAAGCAGGCGTTAAAGCTGGCGCCCCAGCGCTCGCTGCCGATGTTTAACGGGAATTTCCTCGCTAGTGCCGAGGCGTCTCGGCAGCCAGTCACCTCTGAGCGCGAAGTGCTGCTGTTTGTGGATACCTTCAATAACTATATGGAAGGTGATAACGCCAAAGCGGCCAAGCGGGTGCTGGAAGCGGCGGGCTACCTTGTACACCTCAATGCGACCAAGGGCCAACGGCCGCTCTGCTGTGGGCGTACTTACTTATCTTCCGGGCAGTTTGATAAAGCCAAAGCGGAGGCCAAGCGTACCCTTGAGCACCTGATGCCGTTTGTAGAGCGCGGCGTGGCGATAGTCGGCCTGGAACCCTCTTGCTTACTCAGCATGCGCGATGAGTTCCTGCAGTACGGTTTTGGTGAGGAAGCGAAGGCGCTATCGGCCTCCGCCTATCTGTTTGAGGAGTTTCTGGTCAAGGCGCGGGCCGAGAATCAGCTTCCTCTCGAACTAAAGCCGCTGAACTACGAGCGGGCGCTGCTGCATGGTCACTGCCATCAAAAGGCCTTTGATGCGCTGCGCCCGGTTGAGCAGGTGCTGGGCTGGATTCCTGATCTCACCGTCGAAACGATTGAGTCCTCCTGCTGTGGCATGGCGGGTAGCTTCGGTTATGAAGCGGAGCACTACGACGCCTCGCTGAAAATGGCGGAGCTCTCGCTTTTACCTGCGATTCGAAAAGCGGATAGCAACGCCGTGTTGATTGCCGATGGCACGAGCTGTCGCCATCAGATTCACGATGGAAGTGGCCGCGAAGCGATTCACGTTGCTCGATTGCTGGAACAGGCGCTAGCCTGAAGGCGGAACACCAATAACAACCCAGGAGGTTAACGTGGCACTTTATCAATACGGCGAGCATCGCCCAGAGGTTCACGACGACGTCTACATTGCGGAAACGGCGGATGTTATCGGCCAGGTGACGTTAAAGGCGCGCTCAAGCGTTTGGTATCAAGCCGTGTTGCGCGGTGATACCGACCACCTTGAAGTAGGTGAAGAGAGCAATATTCAGGATGGCGCCGTGCTGCACGCTGACCCAGGTTTTCCGCTCAAGGTAGGCAAAGGCGTTACGGTCGGGCACCAGGCGATGCTGCATGGCTGCACCATCGGTGACGGCTGCCTGATCGGTATTCAGGCGGTAGTGCTGAACGGTGCGGTGATTGGTGAGAATAGCCTAGTGGGAGCCGGTGCCTTTATTAAGGAGGGCGCGGTGTTTCCGCCCAACTCGTTAATCGTTGGCTCGCCGGCCAAGGTGGTGCGGGAGCTTTCCGAGGAAGTGGTGGCGGGGCTGAAGCAGAATGCTCAAAGCTACGTAGAGCGCGGCAAACTCCATAGTCAGCAGCTAAAGCGTATCGATTAACGCAAAACCCGCTGTGCTAAATAGCAAACCCCCAGGCCTTGGCCTAGGGGTTTGCGTTTCTAGCATCGTTATTACAGCCAGTACTACTTCATGGTCACATTAACGGATCCGTTACGCCAATCACGTAGAACGCAATAAGCGCGATGATGCCGGTAAAGATGAGGTAGTAGATCGTTGGCAGGATCGTTTTACGGATCGTCGCCCCTTCCCGGCCGAGCAGGCCCACCGTGGCAGAAGCCGCGACCACGTTGTGAATGGCGATCATGTTACCCGCCGCCGCACCGACTGCCTGGAGGGCAATCATCATGGCAGTTGATAGGCCGAGGGTTTCAGCAACGCTGAATTGGAACTCTGCCAACATCAGGTTAGAGACCGTGTTAGAGCCTGCAATGAAGGCACCCATCGCCCCGACCGCGGGAGCAAAGAACGGATAGATGCCGCCCACGCTATCAGCGACCGCCTGGGCCATCATTACAGGCATCGAGACTAGGTCAGCACCATTGACGCCGGAGTTGATCAATATGCGCACCATTGGCACGGTAAAGATCAATACGAAGCCTGCGCCAAAAAATGGTTTTGGTAGATTCTGATACCGCTGCACTGATCTTCTGCGGGTTCATGCGGTGCAGGAAGTAGGTAATGATAACCACGGCAATAATAATGCCGCCCGGCAGATACAGCGGCTGCACGCCACCGCTAACGCCCGCTTCGCCGAGGATATTATTCCAGCTGAGGTTGATAGAAGTCAGCGCGACACGCAGAGGCTCAATGGTACGTGAAGCCACCAAGAAGAGTGCCAGCAGCACGTAAGGCACCCAGCCTTTAAAGGTCGACATCGGTGCTCTGCCAACAACGTCATCCAACTTGATTTGCAGGTTGCCGATCCACTCGTCTGGCCAGGCGCTCTCTTCCGGGAAATCCCAGGTGTCTTTAGGTAGCAGGAAACCACGTTTGGCGGCCGGAACAACAATCGCCAGACCCACCATGGCACCGATCATCGACGGGAACTCAGGCCCCAGCAGCACGCCAACCAGCATGTAAGGCACGACAAAGCAGATGCCGGTAAAGATAGCGAAGGGGGTAATCGACAGCCCCTCTTTCCATGACTTATTGGCGCCAAAGAAGCGCACCATCACGGTGACCAGAATCAACGGCATTAAAATCCCCACGATACCGTGAGTAATCGCCACTTCGCTGGTGATGAGCTGGAAGAACACATCCCAGCTGGAACCGACCGAATCAAGCTGGGCGGTAATGCCAGCGCGGTCTACGCCGCTACCTACGCCCACTACAATAGGCGTACCCACCGCACCGAAGGAAACGGGCGTTGACTGAATCATCATACCCACGACCACCGCCGCCAGGGCCGGGAAGCCGAGGGCGACCATCAATGGTGCTGCAACCGCCGCTGGCGTACCGAAGCCGGAAGCGCCTTCGATAAAGCAGCCGAACAGCCAAGCAACAATCAACGCCTGCACACGGCGGTCCGGGCTGATGCCTGAAAAGCCGTTACGGATAGCGGTAATACCACCGGAGTGCTTAAGGGTGTTAAGCAGCAAGATGGCGCCAAAGATGATCCACAGAAGACCTGCGGTTTGGATCAAGCCTTGGATAGTCGACGCCGCTACACGGCTAAACGACATATCCCAAGCGGTTAAGCCGATAATGGCGGCGGTCAGGAAGACGAGAGGCATCGCTATCTTGGCCGGTATTTTAAACCCAATGAGTAAAATACCGGCCATCAATAGCGGCAAGAAGGCCAGAAGTGCAAGTATCGTTTCTTTCATGGAAGGAACTGCCCCTTGTTATTGATTTGGTATGCTCCGCAATAACCGTCTGGGTTTTGTGTCGCCAGTCGGGTGTATGTGAAAGATACGTTTAGGCTTAAGCAATGACTACATTGGAAAATTGGTCTTACCAGTGCAACGCTCGTTTTGAACATAAGTTTATGTGCATGGTTTTTGTTTAATTTATTGTTTCTAAATGATTTTAAGGCTTTTTGTTACGTTGGGGGATCGTCCGGCCCATTAGACTAATAGACAGTGCAGAGCAGCGTCTCTTGCACGGTTAGATTGTTGGGCTCATTGTTTAGCTACGCAACGCGGGTAAAGAGGTTTGCTAACCACTTTTTATCCGCACTTATCACAAGCATTTTTACCAACGGTATTCTCAACTAGAAGGCGGTAGTGATGGCAATAAAGCTCTATGACCTGTGCGGACGAGATGAACGGCTACGTTTCTCACCTTACTGCTGGCGCGTGCGTATGGCGCTTGCTCATAAAGGCTTGGAATTCACCACCGTGGCATGGCGATTCCTAGATAAACAAGCATTGGAGTTTGCCGACTACGACAAAGTGCCGGTGCTCTGCGATGGTGATCAAGTCGTCACCGACAGCTTCGACATTATGCGCTATCTGGATAAGACCTATCCTGAGGCACCTGTACTGGGCGAAGGCATCAGCTATCAGCGGGTCTTACTGTTCAAATACTTCGTTGAGCGCAGCGTGAATCCGGCGCTTTTCCGCATTATCGGCATGGATTTATTCGCCGCAGTGCACCCAGATGACCGCGCCTATTTCCGCGAAACCCGTGAAGCCCGGTTTGGTTGCACGCTAGAAGAGTTTCATCAGCCTGACCAGGGTAAGCAGCAGCTAAAACAGGCGCTGGCACCGGTACGTGACCTGCTGCGTGATAGCGCATTTTTAGACGGTGATGCGCCAAGCGGCTCGGATTACCTGCTGTTCGGCAGCATGATGTGGGCGCATGTTGTGTCGACACAGGCCGTCGTAGAGCCTGGCGACCCGGTTGATGAGTGGTTCAAGCGGATGCTGAACATACATGATGGCTTAGCAAGCAAAGCCCTGACTGTGCGCGAACTATAACGCACAATGGCGGCACCGATGCCACCAGCGCTATGTGGTGTCGCCTGATTAAGGTAGAAAGCCTTGATATGCTCGCTAATGCGTAAATCGACGTTTTCTTAAAGGAGATGGCAATGATTGACCTGTACTACTGGACAACACCCAACGGCCACAAAATCTCCATCATGCTCGAAGAAGCCAAACTGGCGTATCGAGTGAAGCCGATTAACATTGGCCGAGGTGAGCAATTCGACCCTGAATTTCTCACTATCTCGCCCAATAATCGAATCCCTGCCATTGTGGATCACACGCCTCAGGATGGCGGCCAGCCGCTGTCGATGTTTGAGTCTGGCGCGATCCTTGAGTACCTCGCTGATAAGAGCGGCTTATTCTTACCGTCGGTGGGCCGTGAGCGTTATATCGCGCTGCAGTGGCTTCACTGGCAAATGGGCGGGTTAGGGCCGATGGCAGGCCAAAATCATCACTTTTGCCACTACGCCCCGCAAAAAATCGAGTACGCCATTGAGCGCTACGTGCGCGAGACCAATCGGTTGTACAGCGTGTTAGATCAGCGCCTGGCAAATCACACCTATGTGGGCGGTGATGACTACACTATTGCCGATATGGCGATCTACCCTTGGATTGTGCCTTGGGAGAAGCAGCGTCAAACGATTGAAGAGTTTCCTGACTTGGAGCGTTGGTTTGACATGATGAAAGCCCGCCCAGCAGTACGACGTGCCTACTCCTTAGTCGAAGAAGTAAACCCGCAAGCGGGGGTGGAAATGGATGAGCAAGCGCGTAAGCACTTGTTCGGTAACCGCTAGTCGCGGCGTACAAATAATATCTCTGATGATCAGTTTGTGAGCAAGCGCAGCATGAGTAAAAATCATGTTGCGCTGCACAAAAAGCACTGCTAGCTTTAAGGACAGCAGAGGCAAAAGCCTGGCTAAGAACCGCCTAATCAAGGCGAGTTTACGTGCTAGCTCACTCTAGGAGATATACTGATGAACAGCAGTACTAATAAAGCAACTACCGAGAAAACCAAGCAACAGCTCGAGTCTGTTTTTGTATCACCTATGCGTTCCTACACGCTGACCGCGCTTGATTATTACGATCAGCTAATCAGTGCACAGCTGGACGCCGCTCGTGCCTACTCAGACATGGCGATTTCACAAGCGCGTACCTGGCTTGATGTGAAAGATGCCGACAGTTTCAAAAAAGCCATGGAAAGCCAGCAGAAAACGGCGAGTGATTTCATGGAGCGAGTAAAAGGCGACACAGAAAAAGTGACGTCAATCAGCCAAAGCTTTGCTGAAGACAGCCAGAAGCAGGCAGAAGAAACCACCAAGAATGCAGTGGAAAAAGCGAAGCAGTAAGTTTGCTAGCATGCATTAGCGAATAAGTCGCTCAATGCGCCGCACCCATTTATGAGTGCGGCATTTTTGTATCTCTTTTAGCGTAAAACGGTGTGATTACTGTTTACGCGTCGCATCAGCTTCTGCATCAGCCAGCTTGGTGCGCCGGTCTGGCTTACCCGGTAAAACGGCGTCTAAAAATAAAGCGGCCAGTGCAGCAGGCACTAAACCCGATTTAAGCAGCAGACCTAATTGACCAGGCATTGTTTCTGAAATTGCTTCAACCGCAGGCAGGCCGATACCCAAGCTCAGCGATACGGCGATAATCAACATATTACGCTGGTCCAGCTCGCACTCTTTGATGATCTTAAGCCCTGCCGAAGCAATCATGCCGAACATCACCACGCCCGCACCGCCCAGTACCGCAGGGGGCATGGCCGCCACCAAGCCACCCAACTTGGGAAATAGCCCCATGGCGATTAATAGTAATCCTCCAATGGTGACCACGTGTCGGCTGACCACGCCGGTTAGGGTGATTAGCCCGACATTTTGGGCGTAAGCGGTATTGGGTAGCGTATTGAAAACGGCTGCAAATGAAGTAGCGACCCCATCGGCCATCACGCCGCCAGAAAGCTCACGATCTTTTGCGGGGCGGCCAGCGCCGGTGGTGGTAATTGCCGAAATATTACCAATCGTCTCTAGCCCAACCACGAACATGATCAGCGTCATGCCGATGATCGCAGTGCCCGAAAATGTCATGCCATATTCCAATGGTTTGGGTAGTGCAAACCAGGCGGCGTTGCTTAACGAGGTAAAATCAACCTTGCCAAGGGCAATGGCAACCGCATACCCGGCCATCAAGCCAAACAGAATCGATGACGCTTTAATAAAGCCACGGCCATATTGATGAACAGCAATGGTGACGCTGAGCACAAAGAGCGCCAGTAGCAAGTTACCCGGTGACGCAAAGTCATCCGCGCCCACTCCTCCAGCCGCATAATTAAGGCCGACGGGCATCAGTGTAATGCCAATCAGCAGCACCACGATGCCCGTGACTACCGGGGAGAACCAGTGACGAATCTTCTTTAAAAATGCACCGAGCACAATTTGCAGAAGTCCTGCCACAAACGAGGCACCGAGCACGGCAGGCAGGCCAAACGCTTTGGCTAGCGGCAGTGCAACGGGCAAAAAGCCAAAGCTGGTGCCCTGCACAATCGGCAAGCGAGCCCCTATTGGCCCGATACCAATGGTCTGTACTAACGTTGATACCCCAGCGACAAACAGCGCTACCTGAATTAAAAAGATCTGTTCCGCTGGGTTTGCACCAATAACACCGGCAATAATGATCGGCGGGGTAACGTTGCCTGCAAACATCGCCATGATGTGCTGGAGGCCAAGTGGAATCGCTTTGGAAAGCGGCGGCATCGCGTCGGGGTTTTGGTTAATCGTACGCGAAGGCCGCGTTTGAGCATCGGGCGGAGAGGACATAAAGAGCCTTTATTCGCTGTGAGTGGCACTGTTTACTTCTTGCATCCATTAACTAATAAAAGTGTATACAAGAAATAAATGCAATAGCCCGTTTGGCGAATAGCGACCTATATGTAACGTTGGAGAGCTACCCGGCGGTTATGAGTAGCTGTTTATTGCTCGGCTCGGGCCACTAAACGAAAGCGCGCAATCTGGATAATTTGCTCAATCGCCGTTTGCCGTTCCGTCACAGCGTCGTTGTTCAGTCGCTCTTCAAAGGCTGCCAAAATAGCGTGTCGATTTAGCCCTTTGACCGCGATCACAAAGGGAAAGCCAAATTTTTCCTTATAGGTCTCATTGAGGTATTCAAAGCGCGCAAACTCCTCAGGGCTGCACTGATCGAGCCCTGCACCTGCCTGTTCGCTGGTTGAGTCTTGCGTGAGTTCACCCGACATGGCGGCTTTGCCTGCCAAGTCAGGGTGCGCCTGGATCACTCTGATTTGCTGTTCGCTACTCGCCTGCTGCAGCATAAGTCCCATAAGCTCGGCCAGAGCGTCGGGTGCGTCATGGGCTTCAGTCAGGCCATGCTGCCAAGCAGCTTCGGCTACCCAAGGTGAGTGCTCATAAACATCCCCATAGTGATGGGTAAGCATCTCGAGGCTGCACTTGCTAGGCGCGGGTGAAAGCAGTAATGGATTGGATGTAGGCACTGGCACTCTCCTAAGCGGGCAATTTTAAAGCGTCGTTGATTCACAATGTGCGAGGATGGAATTACTGTATACAATAAATAGCATCAAAGGTACTCTTTGACCAAATGGTCAAATAATGCAAACAACGCTATCAATAAAACGCTATCAATAAGGAGTGGCTATGGGACGTTTAACCACCCACGTACTGGATACCGCTAAAGGACAGCCCGGTCAGGGAATTACTATTGAAGTATTCCGCCTTACAGATAATGAGCGCCAACATCTGAGTACCGTCATCACCAATAGCGACGGCCGTTGCGATGCCCCCATTGTAGAGGGAGATGCACTAACGGCAGGGGAGTACGAGCTGGTGTTCTATGCCGGTGACTACCTGCGCGCCCAAGGCGTGGAAGCTAATGAGCCGCGCTTTTTAGATGTTATTCCGTTGCGCTTTGGCGTCGCGGATGCCAGCCAGCACTATCACGTGCCGCTGCTGCTTTCACCCTATGGCTATTCAACCTACCGCGGTAGTTAAGAGGGCCGGGCATGCAAGCTTATATTATTGATTTTGTTAACCTATTATTGCGCTGGCTGCACGTGATTGCGGCGATCGCCTGGATCGGTGAGTCGATCTACTTTGTCATGCTGGATAACAGCCTGCGCACGCCAAAGGCGGAGGAAGACCGCGACAAGGGCGTGTTTGGCGAAATGTGGTCGGTACATGGCGGTGGTTTCTACCACAACCAGAAGTACGCCACGGCACCTGCCAAACTGCCCAATGATCTGCACTGGTCGTTCTGGAAAGCCTACACCACCTGGCTTTCCGGTTTTGCGCTGTTCGTTATTCTGTATATGGTCAATCCGGGCTTCTATCTGGTCAACCCCAACAGTGAGTGGCAGTGGGCCGCTAACTTGACAGGCTGGCAGGCTAACTTGCTGGCGCTAGCCTTTTTGCTGGGCGGCTGGGTGGTTTACAACGAGCTGTGCAAACGCATTAGCCCCAATATGGATCGTGACGGCCTGCTCAGTGTGGCGGTTGCGGTCATGATGGTGATCGTTGCCTACCTAAGCACGCAAATGTTTACCGGCCGTGCCGCTTTCCTGCTCACGGGTGCGGTGATGGCGACGGCGATGTCGGCGAACGTCTTCTTCTGGATCATTCCCGGCCAGCGCCGCATGGTGAAGGCGATGAAAGCAGGTGATGCGCCCAACCCGCTGGATGGCAAGCGCGGCAAGCAGCGCTCGGTGCATAACACCTACTTCACGCTGCCGGTCGTTCTGTTGATGGTGAGTAATCACTACTCGTTTATCTACTCCCATGAGCTTGCATGGGTTGTGATGGTGCTGTTTATTTTTGCCGGTGCCTTGATCCGTCAGTTCTTTGTCCTGATGCATGCAGGCAAAACCCAACCCGCGTATCCCGCCTTTGGAGTAGGGCTTATTCTGTTAGCGTTTTGGGTGGCCGCACCCAGTGCGTCATCGCCGGGCGGCACTGACGGCATGGAAGGACCAGACCAGGCGCAAATCACTGGGTTGATAGAGCAGCACTGTGTGCAGTGCCATGCCCGTGATCCTGAACATGCTGGTTTCTCAGCGCCGCCCGCAGGGTTTGCTTTCGGTAATTGGGATGAGATTCTGGGCCATAAGGCGCAGATTCAACAGGTTGTCGCCAGCCAATATATGCCGCTAGGCAATATGACCAACATGAGTGACGAAGAGCGCGATATCATTGCCGCTTGGGAGGAGTGATCAGAGAGGCCAGCTATGAGTGATGCGCAGGCGCCGGTAAAGCGGCGCGCTTCTGTTAAAGAAGGCAAAGAGAGCAAAGAAGGCGATGAACGCCACGAGACAATTTATCGTGCCGTGAGCGATGCGATTGTCGAGCAGCGCTTGAAGCCCGGTTCGCGGCTGCGTGAAGATGCGCTGGCAGACGTATTTGGCATTAGCCGCACCGGTATTCGTAAAATCCTTCAGCGTCTGGCGCTGGAGCAATTAGTCACGCTCACTCCACGCCGCGGCGCAAGCGTTACCCGGCCCACCGCCGATGAAGCCAAGGACGTGTTCGATGCCCGCCAATTAATTGAGTGCGGGCTAATGCCCGATGTGGCGCGGCGCATGGGCGAAAAGGAAGCAGCAGAACTGCGCGAGATGGCCCGTCAGGAGCGCCAAGCGCTACGTAGCGGCCAGCAGAGCGTAGCTATCCGGCTATCGGCCGACTTTCACGTGCGCCTCGCTCAGCTCTCAGGCAACGCTACACTGGCAGAGTTTGTCGAGCGGCTCTGCTCGCGCTCATCGCTGATTTTGGCCGTCTACGGCCACCGTGGTCATTTGGGCTGCGAATCCCACGACCACGACGATCTGATTGGCTACCTGGAAGCAGGAAACGGCGAGCGCGCCAAGGCCTTTATGAGCCGCCACCTAAAAGCTATCGAAGCGTCACTATCGATGGTCGAAGAGGAAGAGAACGTGCCGGATTTGCAGCAGATATTTGGCGGGTAAGGGTGGTTTCGGATCGCTAAAAAATAGCATCTGGGGCTTATTAAAAAGGGCTTACATCAAGCGCCAAAACGCGTCGACCAATGGATTTTTTAGGTTTTCTTTAAGGTAAACAAACCAATATCGTAGGGCTCCAGTTCCGGCGTCACGTCGAGCACGCGGATGCGATCCACCAAGGGACTGTTGTCGAGGACAATTTTTGGCACGACGCCAATGCCAAAGCCCAAGCTCACCATACTCACAATAGCTTCATTACCCGTCACTTGTGCATAGATGCGCGGCGAGATGTCTTGCTGGCGAAACCATTCATCCACACGGGCTCTCGATACACCGCTCTCCGATAGAATCATTGGGATACTCGCCCACTCTTGCGGTGTGGTTGGCGTGCTCGTTGGCACATTCGGCACTTGCTGCTCAAGCGGTGCAATAAATAGCAAAGGCGACGTGGCGATGGGTTTAAATGCCAAACCACGCGGCAGGTTGGCAGGCTGGGCAGCAATGCTAAGATCCTCTTTACCATCCAGAACATGCGCAATAGCGTGTTCTGGATCGCCCGTACGCAACTTGATTTCTATGACCGGGTAGGCAATGCGAAAGCGGCGCAGTAGCTCGTACAAAAAACTGTAGCTGGCGGTGACGGAGCCATACAGGCTGATTTCACCGCGTAATTGATCAGAATTGTCGGTCAATTCATGACGAATCAAATTCCATTGGCTGCTGGCATCGCGGGCGTACTTGAGAAATTTTTGCCCTTCCTGGGTCAACACCACGGTGCGGTTGTCGCGGTTAAACAGCGACACACCCAATTCCTCTTCTAAATGACGAATGTTGCGTGACAAAGCAGAAATGCTGATATAGCACTCATCGCTGGCGCGCCCAAAATGCAGGGTTTCTGCCAGGGCCAGAAACTGTTTCAAAATTTTAAAATTCATAAACGCAATCATAATTGAGTTTTGCAAAAAAAGGGACATGCTGTTGCAAATATATCAATTTAAGAAATGGTCACACTTGTATAGATTGTCCCTACTTACATGACGCTGGATCGCACTTTTAGCGGCTATGTCTCTCTTTTTCGTGTCGGTGTCTCTCACATCGATATTGTGATCATAAATACTTAGGATGTTAACGATGGCTAACTACTTCAATACACTGCCGCTCCGCGAGCAATTAGCACAACTCGCCAAATGCCGTTTTATGTACAGCTCTGAATTTGCTGATGGCGTAGACGCGCTGAAAGGCAAAAAAATGGTCGTTATCGGTTGTGGCGCCCAAGGCCTTAATCAAGGTTTGAACCTACGTGACAGCGGCTTAGACGTCTCTTACGCACTGCGCCCAGAAGCCATTGAGCAAAAGCGTCAATCCTGGAAGAACGCCTCTGAGAACGGCTTTGTTGTCGGTACTTATGAAGAGTTGATCCCCACGGCAGACGTTGTGTTGAACCTAACGCCCGATAAGCAGCACTCGTCTGTTGTAACGGCGGTAATGCCGTTGATGAAAGAGGGCGCTTGCCTCTCTTACTCCCACGGCTTCAACATCGTAGAAGAGGGCATGAAAGTCCGTGAAGACTTGACCGTCATCATGGTGGCACCTAAGTGCCCAGGTTCTGAAGTTCGCGCTGAATACGTGCGTGGTTTCGGTGTTCCCACCTTGATCGCTGTTCACGAAGCCAATGACCCTAAAGGCGAAGGCCTAGCCCTGGCAAAAGCCTACGCAGTGGGTACTGGCGGCCACAAAGCTGGCGTATTGATGTCCTCTTTCATTGCGGAAGTTAAATCCGACCTGATGGGTGAGCAGACGATCCTTTGCGGCATGCTGCAAACCGGTTCTATCCTCTGCTTCAACAAAATGATCGAAGAGGGCGTCGAGCCTGGCTACGCCTCTAAACTGATTCAGTACGGCTGGGAAAACATCACGGAAGCACTGAAATACGGCGGCGTGACCAACATGCTGGATCGTCTTTCTAACCCGGCTAAGATCAAAGCCTTTGATCTTGCTGAAGAGCTGAAAGAGATCATGCGTCCGCTTTACAACAAGCACCAGGACGACATCATGAGCGGCCACTTCTCGCACACGATGATGGAAGACTGGGCGAACGATGACGCTAACCTGCACAAATGGCGTGCCGAAACCGCAGAAACCGACTTCGAGAAAACACCTGCTGGTAACGTAGAAATTACGGAACAGGAGTACTTCGATAACGGCATCTTGATGGTGGCGATGGTTAAAGCGGGCGTTGAGCTTGCTTTCGAAACCATGACAGCCGCTGGCATCATCGCCGAGTCTGCTTACTATGAGTCTCTCCACGAAACGCCGCTGATCGCCAACACTATCGCGCGTAAGAAACTTTACGAGATGAACGCGACGATCTCTGACACAGCGGAATACGGTTGCTACCTCTACAACCACGCTTGTGTGCCGCTACTGGCTGACTTTATGAAAGGCATCAAATCCGATGTTATCGGTAAAGGCCTGGACGTTGACGACAACGGCGTTGATAACGCCCGTTTGATCGAAGTTAACGATGCTCTCCGCGCCCACCCGGTTGAAGCCGTTGGCGCCGTGCTACGTGGCCACATGGCGGACATGAAGAAAATCATTTAATCGGCTGATTAAATGATGGCTCGTCAAAGAATAGACCGTTAAGTCATCTAAAAAGCCGAGATATCGCCACGATATTCTCGGCTTTTTGTCTTATTTCATGCGAACACTGACTTTTCCAAACAATAAGGAACACACTGATGGAGCCTTCAAGCCGCTTAGAGCGTATTCAGCTAAACAAAGCGACAATCAGTTTTGATGATCGCTTCACCCTAAGCGAGATTGATTGGATCATCGAACCCCACCAGCATTGGGTCATCACTGGCACCAATGGCGCAGGCAAATCGGCCCTGGCGGCGGCGCTGGCGGGCGTTGGCAAAATTGAAGCAGGCACGGTTCAAGGGCTTCCCAAAAACGTTGGACTGGTCTCCTTCGAAGCGCAAGCCGAACTCATCGCCAAAGAGCTGAAAAAAGACGATGCCGATATCATGGATGTCATTTCACTCGGCACACCCGTTAGTGAAATGATTTTCGAGCAGTGCCAAGACCCTGAACTCGCAAGCGACCTGGTCGAAAAGTTCGGGCTGACCAAGCTACTCGACCGTGCTTTTCGTAAGCTCTCCACTGGCGAAACCCGCAAAGTCATGCTGATTCGCGCTCTGTCGAGCAAGCCGGACTTGCTGATTTTAGACGAGCCGTTTGATGGTTTGGACGTCGACACCCTCGCCATGCTGCAAGCCCATCTCGCCTCCATCATCGACACCGTTCCCATGGTGTTGGTGCTGAACCGCTTCGATGAAATGCCGGACTTCATCACCCATGTGGCCTACCTGGATAAAGATCGTTCGGATAAAGAGCGCTTGGAGAAAAAGAGAGGGGATAAGAAGCGGGGAGATAGTGGGCGATTAGCATTCACGGTAGAGCGTCAGGATGAAGCCGCCTTTAATGAGTTGTACCAATTGCTGCATTTGAAAACCACCGATCTAAGCGTGCCCGAGGCCGATCCAGCCACTAAATTACCCGCCCTCGATCCCAGCCAGCCGTTAGTGAAACTCAAGCAAGCGACGATCCAATACGGCGATACCGTGATTGTCGATAAGCTCGACTGGACGATTGAGCAGGGCCAGCACTGGCAATTGAGCGGCCCTAACGGTAGCGGTAAAACAGGCGTCTTATCCTTGATCACAGGGGATCATCCCCAGTGCTATACCAACGATATTTTCGTGTTTGGCTTCCAGCGCGGTAACGGCGAAAGCATCTGGCAGATCAAGCAGTTTATCGGCTATGTTTCCACCGCCCTGCAGTGGGAATATCGAGTCAGCACCAGCTGCAAAAACGTGATTATTTCCGGCTTCTACGACAGCATCGGCGTGTACACAAAATCCACCGATCATCAGAAAAAAATCGCCGACCAGTGGCTCGAGCTACTGGGCATGCAAGAGCGCTCCGATCAGCCCTTTAACAAACTCTCCTATGGCGACCAGCGTCTGCTACTAATCGCCCGCGCCATGGTGAAACACCCGCCGCTGCTGATTCTAGACGAGCCTTGCCTGGGCCTGGACGATATGAACCGCCAACTGGTGCTAGCGCTTATTGAGAAAATTTGTGCAGGGAAAGAGACCACGGTGCTTTATGTCAATCACCACACGGAAGACAAGATAAAAGAAATAGACAATCATTTGGCGCTGGAGAAGAATCACTAGCTGGCGGGGGAGGTCGTCTACCTCTGCCTTGAGTGCCCTGAAACAGGCAACGGCGAACGCGCCAAAGCCTTTATGAGCCGCCACCTAAACGCCATCGAAGCCTCGCTATCGGTGGTCGAAGAGGAGGAGAACGTGCCGGATTTGCAGCAGATATTGGGGGGAAGCGTATTAACTCTTAGAGTTAACAGAAAATCAGTCGAGAATAGTAGATGCGAATTGCCTCATTTGTAGCGCCTTGCTACAATTAAGGCGGTTTTTATGAGGGTATTAAAATGACCACTAATAGCATACGTTTAGATCAACAACTTATTGAAAAAGCTACGATTATAGCTAAAGCGCTTGATCGGACGACTCCCAAGCAAATCGAGCATTGGGCAAAAATCGGTGAAATGATGGAAGACAATCCTGATTTGCCTTATGAATTTGTGAAGCAAGCTATTATTGCAAAAGCAGAACGTGAAGCCGGGAAGCTGGAGCCCTACGATTTTGGCTAAAGCGATCAGTGTTTTACAGTCCCCGAGCTTTAAAAAAGCAGTAAAGAAGCTTCAAGCCAATCAGAAAAAAGATCTCGACGCAGCCGTCAGAAAGCTGATGGACGAGCCCGCTTTGGGGGAGCAGAAGAAGGGGGATCTATCATTCTTACGGGTATATAAATTTAAAATGAACAAGCAACTGACGTTGCTTGGGTACAGCTTTGATGATGGTGCGCTTATCCTCGAATTGTTAGCCCTGGGATCACACGAAAACTTCTACCGTGATATCAAGCGGCGCTAATTAAGTAGTAACGTTCCTATAAACTATGGTGTCGCCAACGACTATAAAGTAGGCTCGATTCGGCTTCTGCAGGAGGTATATTTGAAGCCATGATATTCTTCACTTTTAGATTTAACGCTAGTGTTAAATGATCTGTTTGGAGGTACTACCGTACCCCTTAGGTTCGTAATAGATGTAAAGAACTGCATCGACTGGTTAGGATGAGTCTGACTCAGAGTCAGGGCCAACGAAATCGATTTCTTCTTGGTATTGGCGATAAACGTCGTAACTGAATTCTAGAAACAGTAGCAAAGTCCCAGAGCAAAAAAATACAGCGGCAGAAAAAATATAAGCTTTCATACTGCTATCGAAAGCCACCAAGCTAATAAAAAGTAGAAGAACTAACCCACCTACCAAACCAAACCCCTTTGAGAGGGTATCCAAAAACACTTTGTTATTATTTGTCTTATCGAAATAACACCAAGCCTTGATAGTAATTGCTCTATATAGCCTGAATATAATATTGATGTTAGGTAAAATTCTCGCTTGTCTTTATTTCCGAGGCCTTCGTCCATAGCCTTTATATATTCCTGATATTCTTGTCCATAGTCTGTTAATGGGATATCGACTAGATCTAGTTTCTCCAGCTCAAAAACCATAGCCATACAAACATCTTTTTCAACACTATCTTCTAAAGAGCTTAGCCAAGAATGAAATGAATGAAGTCGCGCTTTTAATTCGGAGTAGGCCCCCAGTCGTTCCGATTTTGCCGATTGAATCTGGAATAATACAAATCCGAATGAAACGGAGCAAAAAAGTGCGACGATGGAAGCTAATCCTGTAACAACTGATATGTAGTTGGAGATTTCCAGCTTTGCTAGGCTCGCTTGGCCAGCGTCACAGAGCATCAACCAAGCCCAGAAAATAGCTGCAATCAAGACCGAAATTATAACTTGCCAGTGAAAACGAGATAGATAAAGCAAAAGTTTTTTCATCACTTATCCTAGTGTTTTTTTAGTGCGCACTCTTCTTGTTATTAAATATGATTTTTAAATTGTGCTTAAACAAATATTGCTTTCTATCAGCGTATTATACGAGTTAAATTACTGTTAGATATGGGATTGAACTTTCCACTGAGCATATCAGAAAAACACGCATTACAGATCGAAAATATCTCATTCCGCTGAGTTTGGATACCGCAAAATACGTTACTTGGTAGCGCTATAGGAGCATGCAGGCAGTTTCTAACTGGCCACGCCAGCCCGCGGCCCAAAAAAAGCGCCATCGGCAAAACCGATGGCGCTTGTATAATTTTCTAATCAGCTAGTTACAGTCAGCTTGTCTACTGCGCCGCCAACGCAGGCTCAGCCTTAAACTGCCGCATCAAACCGTAGTAAAACAATCCACCCAGGCCTGCACCAATTAGCCAGCCATAACCGCCGAGGCTGGATAGTGCGGGTACTAACACGGTAGAGAGCGAGAACAGCGCTGCGACGCCGAAGGCGATAAGGGCGCGGGTGTTCCAGCCGTTTACGTAGTAGTAAGCGCTGCCCGGCGCTGATGAGAATAGCTCCTGCATATTTAAGTGCTGGCGCTTAATCAGGTAGTAGTCGACTACGATAATGCCGTAGAAGGGCGCGACGACGGCGCCTAGCGCATTTACAAAGCCGGGAACGCCAATTTGGCTGATCACTGAAAGCCATAGTGCGCCGACGAAGAACGCGATTACCGCAGTAATCAGGCCGCCCATCTTAAAGCTGATCTTGCTGGGGAACAGGTTAGCAAGGTCGTAGGCGGGGGGAATAAAGTTAGCAACCAGATTGATACCCACCGTGGCGGCAAAGAAGGTGAGGGCGGCGATAATAGTCAGCGGTAGCGAGTCCACCCGCTCAACGATATCGGCGGGGTTGGTTAGCGCTTCGCCAAACAGTACCAGGGTGCCCGCGGTAATAATCAGTGCGATAAACGAGAAGAATGCCACGTTAAGTGGTAGGCCCAATAGGTTGCCCAGCTTCATCTGGCGTTCGGTTTTCACAAAGCGGGTGAAGTCACCGAAGTTGATTACCACTGCTGCAAAGTACGCCACCATGGTGCCCACAATCGCCATAAAGGCTGCAATTGAGCTGCCGCTGGTTTCACCGTCGCCGCTGAAAATAGTGCCAATAGCGGGGATCAGCTCGCTTCCCGCTTGGTACCAAACAATGACCATCAGCACCAACATCACCACGTAGACCAGCGGGCCTGCCCAGTTGAGGAAGTGTTTAATGCGATCAATGCCCTGCCAGAAAATGGCGATCTGAAACAGCCACACAATCACGAACGACACCCAGGCGACGCCGGAAAGGCCGAGGAAAGTGCTGCCATCACCTGCGCCATAAAAGGCCGTAATCAGGAGCGTGACGGCGGTTGATGCGAAGTAGGTCTGCACGCCGTACCAGAAAATCCCCACAATGGCGCGCAGCATCGCGGGCAGGTTGGCGCCGCGCACCCCCATGCTGGCGCGCACCATGACCGGGAAGGGAATACCGTATTTGACGCTGGGCTTACCGGTGAGATTGACCAGAAACATCACGATCACACCGGCCAGAATAATCGCCGCCATCACCGCCCAGCCGTTCAGGCCGTAGGTTAAAAACAGCGAGGCGGCCAGGGTGTAGCCAAACAGGCTCTGGATATCGTTAGACCAGACGTTGAATATCTCAAACGCCCCCCAGTTACGATCCTGGGGTTTCAGCGGCGCCAGATCCTCGTTATAGAGCGAGGGATCAATGTGCTTGATATCCAGATCACTAACGTCGTTGCTCTCTTTCATTGTATTGGCTCGCAGGTTGGCTAAAGGGGGTTACTGGCTAAAGCGCTGGCAGGGTGCCCAGTACTTCATTAGCAGGTAGTAGCTAACGCCTGCGGGTATCAGGCTGGCGTACCACGAGATCGCCGAGAAAGAGAGCGCCGCCACAATGCCGATAGCGGTGGCGATAAACGCGGCTAGGTTCACGCCTTGGTAAGGGCCGTTAACGTCATACAGTTTGTCGATATCCAGCGTGCGGCGGCGAATCACATAATAGTCCACCACCAGAATGGCGAAGATGGGGCCTAAAAAGGCGGAGTAGGTCTGCACAAACATTTGCAGGCCCGCTGCGGAGCCCGGTTGCACCAGCTTCCAAGGGAAAGTAGCGAAGGCCAGCAAGCCAACGATGATGGTGGCCACCGAGAACCTGATCTTAAATATATCCATCAACACATAGGTCGGCGGCACCACGTTGTTTAGAACGTTAGTGGTGACCTGAGCAAAGGCGATAAACAGAAGGGTGGTCATTAACAGCGGGGTGTTGTCGACGGCGTTGGCGAACACCTGAATAGGGTCGGCAGTGCCGGTGGCCTCGGAGACCATATAACCAATCAAGCCCATAAACAGCGTGCAGGGCAGAATCGACATGGCGTAAATGGTGGTGAGCAGGCTCTGCGCCGTGCCCTTTTTATGTTCGCGGGCATAGTCACTCACGTTAAGCATCATGGTGCTGTAGATGCCCAGGAACAGCATGGTCGCGCCCCAGAAGGGCATGCCCCAGGAGCCTTCCATGGTCAGCAGGCTGGCTGAAAGCTCATCGCCATAGCGCTGCACCGTGGCGTAGAACATGTACATAAGCGAGGCGAGAATAAAGGCGCTGCCGATATTCTCTAACCACTTGATGCCCTGGAAACCCATCACCGACAGGCCAATTTGTAGGAACTGAAAGGTAATGAAGTAGAAGATAAGGTTGTCGAAGCCAAATAGGGTGGCCGACACCATATTCAGTGCCCCCGCGCCAATCCAGCTTTGAAAGCCGTACCACACCACCGCAGGCACCGCGCGCACCAGCCCAGGCAAACGTGTGCCGGTAAAACCGAAGGCACTGCGCGCCTGTACCATAAAGGGAATGCCGTACTTGTAGCCTGCAGCCCCGTTAATGGCGAGTGCTATCCCGATCACAAAGCAGCCAATGGCGATGGCCAGCGTTGCTTGTAACAGGTTTAAGGTGCCGACTACGCTTGAACCCATGGCGAAGGTGCCAATGGAGACGCAGCCGCCAAACCAAGCCAGAAAGTAGGAGCCGCGGCCCATAATCCGGGTTTGTTGCGGGGCCAGACTCTCAGCCCCTAGTGCTTTTGATCCAGCATCGGATCGTTCTTCTGACGCAAGAGCCGAGGGTGAAGCGCTCATGATGTCGTCCTCGCAAGATTATCGGTTTTATTAAATCCCCGATTTGGTATCGGGAAACGCTTGCGGCGTGGCGTGCTATTGGACGTATATGGTTATTTTAAAAATTATTATTAAGTGTGTTCTGCGTTGGTTATTAACGAGTTAGTGCTTTTATTACCTAAGCGGTAAAGCAAGGTCAGAAAGCTCAGAAAACTTGCCGGTGAACGCTTTTGGCCGAGGGTAGGCGAGATCACCGTGCTTGCTGGTATACAGCCCTAAGCTGACCAGCGATTCCGCCAGCTTCAGCGCAGCGCTGACACCTTCTACTACCGGCAGGCCCACTTCGCGGCTGATCTCCCGGGTCAAATTCGCCATACCGCCGCAGCCTAAAACGATGGCGCCAATGCCGTCTTCATCCCGGGCACGGCAGCACTCTTCAACAATGCGGGTAAACGCCGCTTCAGGGTGGAGCTCAAGATCCAATACGGGAATTTCCGCAGCGCGAATGCGGCGGCAGTGGTGGCTAAAGCCGTACTGCTGAAGCAGATGCTCGGCGATAATGCCGGTGCGGCCCAAGGTCGTAACGATAGAAAAACGCGTGCTGACCAGCGTAGCAAGATGAAAGGCCGCTTCAGCGATGCCAATGACCGGCGCGCGGGTCAGTTCTCGTGCGGCAAGCAAGCCGGGATCGCCAAAGCAGGCCACCACATAAGCATCGATGCCGCCTTCGCGCTCGCCTTTAAGCACTTCCTCGGCTACGCCAACCGCACTGACCACTTCATCAAAATGGCTCTCGATGGAAACCGGCCCCGCGTCAGGCTGGGAAGCACTTACGGTGGTGCCAGCGCTTGCTTGTTGCTGTGCTGCATGATGAATAGCAGCGGTCATGGAGGCCGTGGTGTTAGGGTTAATAACGCGTATATGCACGATAGTTATTCCGTGTGTAAACAATATCGAATTTCTTGTATACAAAAATAGGGCGGTTTCTAGCCTTACGCAAGCCTCTAAACGTGAATAGATGATAAAAATGTCCCGCTAAAAGTTTGACCAATTGTTCAGGATTCAACGGCTTAACGATGTTTTAACTAAGAAACGCTAGGAGTGTCAGGGGATTAGCGTTCGGCCGCGTTGCGGTTCGTTATTAATCTCGCTATTTTGTATACAAATTATTTTCTGTATTGCTGGGCTGTGTATTCGCCAGTGACGAGCCGGAAAAGGTATAAAAGGAGCTAGCTATGTTGTCATCCTCTAAGGGCCACTACCCACGTGACTTAATCGGTTACGGGCGTAACCCGCCCCACGCTAATTGGCCCGGCAAGGCAAAAATCGCCGTTCAGTTCGTGCTCAATTACGAAGAGGGTGGCGAGAACAGCGTGCTGCATGGTGACTCAGGCTCTGAGCAGTTTCTGTCAGAAATCATCGGCGCACCGGCCTATCCTGATCGTCATTTGAGTATGGAATCGATTTACGAGTACGGCTCCCGCGCTGGGGTATGGCGCATTCTGCGTGAATTTGAGAAGCGTGATTTGCCGTTAACCGTGTTTGGCGTTGCCATGGCGCTGGAGCGCAACCCGGATGTGGCTCTGGCCTTTAAAGAGCTGGGCCACGAGATTGCCTGCCACGGCTATCGCTGGATTCACTACCAGGAAGTGCCTGAGCACATTGAGCGCGAACACCTCCAGCAGGCCATGGAGATTTTTCAGCGCCTTTACGGTGAGAAGCCCCAAGGTTGGTACACCGGTCGCGATAGCCCCAATACCCGGCGGCTAGTACTGGACGAAGGCGGTTTCCTTTACGATAGCGACTACTACGGCGACGACTTGCCTTTCTGGACGCAGGTGACCGATAGTCAGGGCAGTGAGCACAATCACTTGATCGTGCCTTATACCTTAGACAGCAACGATATGCGCTTTGCCGCCCCGCAAGGTTTCAACACTGCGGATCACTTCTTTACCTACCTGCGCGATGCCTTTGATGTACTTTACGCAGAAGGGGAGGAGGCGCCCAAAATGCTCTCGGTGGGCATGCACTGTCGTTTGTTGGGGCGCCCTGGGCGTTTTCGCGCGCTGCAACGCTTTTTGGATTATATCGAAACCCACGATCGCGTTTGGGTGGCCCGCCGGGTTGATATTGCTCGCCACTGGGCCGAGTATCATCCCGCTCCAAAGCGTTGATTAGATTATGCAGAATAGGACGTTATGACGCCGCATATAGGACAGCGAATTACTGCTCAGTTTGACGAGTTAAGCGCCCAGGAGCAGCGCGTAGCAAGCTTTATCCTTGATCATTTTGATGATCTGGCGGTATATAGCGCCGCTGATTTAGCGCGCTTAACCGGCGTTTCCAAATCGACGGTTAGCCGCTTGTTCAAGCGGCTGGGGTTCGAGAGCTACCGCACCGTTAAGGATCATGCCCGCCAACTGCGTAATCTCGGTGTGCCGTTAGTGATCGACGCCAACGCCATGCAAGAAGAGGCGGGCGCACCATTCCAACGTCATTTGCAGCGGGAGCAAGATAACTTGCAGCGCTGTTTAAATAGCATTGCCCATCAGGATTTTTCAGCCTTGGTGGAACGCTTGGATAAGGCGCGTCATGTGGTCGTGATCGGCTTTCGAAACAGCTACCCTCTAGCGCTACATTTTCGCCAGCAGCTGATCCAGGCACGTACCCAGGTGCGTGTGGTACCGCAACCCAACCAGTCATTGGCCGAGGAGATTGTCGACCTTAGCGAGCAGGATGTGGTGGTGCTGTTTGGTTTTCGCCGTCGCCCCGCAGCGTTTGCTGCACTGGTGGAAGCACTTGAGCGCTCGCCGGCCCAAGTGGCTCTCATTGCGGACCCTACTGCCGTCAATTTTGCCTCTCAGGTAGCGTGGTTCTTTGAAACGCCGTTGGAAAGCCTCTCTGCGTTCGATAGCTACGCCACCGCCAATAGCCTGATCTGCCTGATTGCCAATGGGGTGCTGCACCGTCGCCTTGCGGAAGGCCGCGAGCGAATTAGCGCGATCAGCGATATTTATTCCGACCTCAGTGAGCTGGAAGCGCCCACCATGAGCGTTGATTGGAGTGCCCAGTAGAACCTTTGCTCCAGCATGGTGCATCGCGTCCTTTTGATGAATTAAAACTGCACCAAGACGTTGTGCCTACCTTTATTCAAACTCTCCTCCCGATGCGGTGTCAACCGCATTGCGGCTAAGCATGGCCGCTAAACTGCTGTTATAAAAAAAGTTAGCTATTTCTGGTATCGCGATTGCTTTTAATTAATCAGTGAAACGAAAGTTTCTTTGTTAGATTTTGTGCAACAAAGCTTTCATTCGCTTTGCTTCCATTGCCAAGACCACCACTGCTAATTAGTCAGCGAATTGTCTCTAGCAAAACCAAGATTTTGCAGAACATGCGCCTGCCAGGAGAGCTTAATGCAAACGTTATCGCACCGCTTCAATAACTCCTTTACCCGCCGCTTCAAGCGTCTACAGTCCAGCGTATTAGCCACTGGCTTGAGCGCCGCTGTTGCCTTGGGTGCTGTAACCACCAGCCCCAATGTTCAGGCGGATGCGCTGGAAGATATCGAATCACGTGGCACTATTCGCATTGCTGTGCCGCAGGATTTTCCGCCGTTTGGTTCGGTAGGAACCAACCTGGAACCCCGCGGCTACGATATTGATATGGCCAACTATCTCGCTGAAGAGATGGGGGTTGAGGTGGAGCTAATCACCGTAACCAGCGCGAACCGTATTCCCTATCTGCAGACTGGTCAGGCGGATTTAGTGATCTCCAGCCTGGGTAAGAACCCGGAACGCGAAGCGGCGATCGACTTTTCAGACGCCTACGCGCCGTTCTTCTTAGGTGTGTTTAGTGCTGATGAAGATGAAAGCGTCGAAGGCCCGGAAGGCTTAGCCGATAAAACCATCGGTGTTACCCGGGGTGCCGTGGAAGATATGGAGCTTTCTGAGATTGCCCCTGATTCCACCACCGTTCAACGCTTTGAAGACAACGCCACCACCATCTCTGCGTTTCTTTCCGGGCAGGTCGATTACGTCGCCACCGGTAATGTAGTTGCCGCCGAGATCGCCGAGCGTAATAGCGACCGTGCGCCGTCGTTGGTGTACCAGCTTAAGGATTCACCTTGCTACGTGGGCATGAATAAAAACGAGCCTGCCTTGATGGAAGAAGTGAACCGCCTGATCGCGCAAGGTTTGGAAGATGGCACCTTGAATGAGATGTCTCAGCGCTGGTTCAGCGCCGACCTGCCTGAAAATTTCGGTAGCTGAGGTTCATTATGGGGCCAACACTCGACTTTCTTACCCTGTTGCCCTACGTCAGTGAGCTCCTGAAAGGTCTTACCACCACGGTCATATTGACCTTGGTGACCACTTTGACGGGGCTAGCGCTGGCAGTGGCGGTGGCGTATTTACGTGTGAACGCACAGCCATGGGTGCGTTGGGGGCTAGGCGGCTACGTCGAATTGACCCGCAACACGCCTTTTATTGTGCAACTGTTTTTTATCTTCTTTGGCCTGCCGGGGCTGGGCATCAAAATCGATGCTATCACCGCGGCGTTCATCGCCATGACGCTCAACTTGGCCGCTTACAGCGCCGAGATTCTGCGCGCCGGTATTAGTGCCACGGCGAAAGGCCAGCTGGAGGCCGGGCGAGCGCTGGGTATGACCACGCTGCAAAGCTATCGCCATGTGGTGCTGGTGCCTGCTTTTGCACGGGTTTACCCGGCGCTGATTAGCCAGTCGATTATCGTGATGCTCGGTTCGGCGGTGGTGTCGCAGATCTCGGTATTTGACTTGACCTATGCCGCTAACTTTATTCAGTCGCGCAATTTCCGCAGCTTTGAAGTCTACCTGCTGATCACGCTGGTCTATTTGCTCCTCGCCTTCGGTATGCGGCGCAGCTTTATGCTGGTGGGCAAGCGCGTATTCGCCTATCAGCAAGGAGAGCAACGATGATTGAGTTCACCTTATGGGATATTCTGCGCAACCTGTTGCTGGCAACCCGCTGGACCATTGTGCTGTCGCTGATTGCCTTTGTGGGCGGTGCGACGGTGGGGCTGCTGTTGACCTTTATGCGTCTCTCCAGCAACCGCTGGCTGCAGCGCTTAACGTCTCTTTATGTGGATCTATTCCAGGGCACGCCGCTATTGATGCAGCTGTTCTTGATCTTCTTCGGCGCCGCCGCCATGGGGCATCCGATTTCTGCCTGGCTGGCGGCTTCCATCGCACTAACGCTGTTTACCAGTGCCTTTCTATGTGACATCTGGCGAGGCTGTTTAGAGGCAGTGGCCAAAGGGCAGTGGCACGCGTCGCGGGTGCTGGGCATGAACTACTTCCAGACCATGCGCCATGTGATTCTGCCTCAGGCGCTGCGGCTTTCGATTCCGCCCACCGTGGGTTTCTCGGTACAGGTCATCAAAGGCACGGCACTGGCCTCTATCATTGGCTTTGTCGAGCTGACCAAGGCGGGCACCATGCTCAATAACGCCACCTTCGAACCCTTTACCATTTTTGCCCTTGTGGCCCTGCTTTACTTCGCGCTGTGCTACCCACTTTCCTGCTACGCGCGCTATCTGGAGAAAAAGCTCTATGACGCTGGTTTACGTTGATAACGTTCATAAAGCCTTTGGCGACCTGGAAGTGCTTAAAGGTATTAACCTTTCGGTTGCGCAAGGCGAAGTGGTGGCGATTATTGGCCGCAGCGGTTCGGGTAAAAGCACTCTGCTGCGCTGCCTGAATCAGCTGGAAAAACACGACAGCGGCGAGATCACCATTGCCGATAAACAGCTTGATGCGGCGTCGATGTCGCCCAAAGAGCTAAGCGAAAACGTGGGCATGGTGTTTCAAAGCTTTAACCTGTTTCCCCATAAAACCGTGGGTGAAAACGTCTGTTTGGCACCGTTGGTGGTGCGCGGCGAAGGCAAGGCTGAGGTTGAGAAAATCGCCCGTGAAGTGCTTGAGAAAGTTGGCCTCTCAGACAAGTACGATGCCTACCCGGCCCAGCTATCCGGCGGTCAGCAGCAGCGCGTGGCGATTGCTAGGGCGCTGGCGATGCGTCCCAAGGTGATGCTCTGCGATGAAGTGACGTCAGCGCTTGACCCTGAATTGGTCGGGGAAGTGCTACGAGTGCTGGAAGCTTTGGCAGCCGAGGGCATGACGCTAATCCTGGTCACCCATGAGATGAGCTTTGCCCGTGACGTGGCCGACCGCGTGGTGTTTATGCACCAGGGGCGCATCCATGAAGAGGGCGCCCCCAGCGAGCTGTTCAGCAATCCGCAAACGCCGGAGCTGAAGCAATTTATCTCAGCGGTGCTCTAGCCGGTTACTTCTAGTCGGTTCGCTTCTAGCCGGTCCACTGTGTTGCCTGGGCAAAGATAAGAAAGCCCAGGGCAATCACGATCCATACGCAAAAAAGTGGGAAGAAGAATTTGACCCACTTTTGCCACGGCACCCCCGCCAGCGCCAGGGTCGCCATGAAGTAGCCCGAGGTTGGGTAGAAGATATTGCCGATGCCGTCACCCAGCTGGAAAGCCAGCACCGACGTTTGGCGTGTCACGCCGATAATGTCGGAAAGCGGTGCCATCAGCGGCATCGTCACCAGGGCCTGGCCACTGCCGGAAGGGACGATGAAGTTAAAACCGAGCTGGGCGAAGAACATGCCAATCGCGGAGAGCAGGGTGGGCAGGCCACCGACGAGATTGCCAAGCCCAAACACCAGCGTATCCATGATCTGGCCATCTTCCAGCATCACGGCAACGCCCCGCGCGACGCCAGCGATCATGGCCCCGACTAATACGTCGCGAAAGCCTTGGTTAAACCCTGCGCATATTTCGTCGGTATCGAGCCCCGCAATAAGGCCGACCACGATGCCCATGATGATAAACAGGCCCGCCATCTCCATCATGAACCAGCCTTGCTGCAGTACGCCGTAAACGAGTACCGCGAAGAAGGCGAAGGTGGCGATGGCCGCCAGCTTCTGGCGAGCGCTGGCGATTAAGGCCGGGCTATTGTCAGCATGTTGATAAAGCGAGCGTTTTTCAGACTCGGTGGCGTCGCTGCTCATCAGGCTAAGAGCCGGTGTCTGGCGCACACTGCGGGCGTAGCGCATAACGAAGAAAATGGCCGCGGCTAGCATCACCACAAACGCCATGATGCGCAGACCATAACCGGAATAGAGAGGCAGGTCTGACAACTGCTGGCCTAGGCCGGTGTTAATGGGGTTGAGCACTCCCGTTGTGAACCCAACCGTGGTGGCGCAGAGGGCCACCGCCGCGGCGGTGACGGAATCAAAGCGCAAGGCAATCATCAACGGCAAGATGACCGGCACATAGACCAGGGCTAACTCTTGGGTGCCGATAACGGTTGCGATGAGGGCAAACACCGTCATCAGCACGGGGATAGTGAGCAGGCTCTTTTGCGCAAAGCGGCGCGTTAACTTATCCACCCCTATTTCAATAATGCCGGTGCGCCTTAGCACCATGAATATACCGCCGATCATAAAGGTAAAAAAGACGACTTCCCCGGCACTCATCAAGCCATTTGGGATTGCCAGCATGAAATCGACGAGACCAACCGGGGACGAAGCGATCTGCTCATAAGTGGTGGGGTCAATAGTGATTCGTCCGTTCGGGCCCGGAACACGCTCGAACTGCCCGGCAGGTACAAAATGCGTTGCTATCGCGGCCAGGCCGATAAATATGAACAGCACCACGTAAATATCCGGGATTCGGCACCAGCTTTTTTTCGGCGCTCGGCTTTCTGGGGAAGAGGGCGATTGTTGGGACATGCTTGTGCCTCGCGTTTGTTATAAGTAGCTGACCTGGGCAACGGTGAGCGGATGTCATGCCGCATCGAGGTTGCTGTTTTGGACATGCTCGTATGATCTTGGAATTATGAAACGAAAGTTTCTAAAGAAGTTACTATTGGGAGGAGTGTTTCACAAGGCCTTTGAATGTGTCCGTGTATAAACGGGCAGGAAGCACGGCTAAAGATCACTTTATTGTGCTCCGTTAATCTTGTATACAAGATATATGTCGTCTGTTTTTACTACGTTATATAGGTTAAAAAATGCCAGCTAACTACTACGCCCCCACCGGCGGGCACCCGCCACAAACCCAAATAACCGCTGACCGTGCTGTATTCACTGAGGCGTACGCGCTGATTCCCAAAGGTGTGATGCGCGATATCGTCACAAGCAACCTGCCGTTCTGGGAAGGTACCCGGCTATGGGTGCTGGCGCGGCCGCTATCAGGCTTCGCCGAAACATTCTCCCAGTACATTATGGAAGTTCTGCCCCAGGGCGGTAGTGATAAGCCCGAGCCGGACCCTCAGGCGGAAGGCGTACTGTTTATTGTAGAAGGTGAGTTAACACTTACCTTAGCGGACGAGCGCCACACCATGAGGCCCGGCGGCTATGCGTTTATTCCTCCTGGTAGTAGTTGGCAGGTGCGCAACGAGTCTAATGAACCGGTTCGCTTTCACTGGGTGCGCAAAGCGTATGAGTTTGTGGAGGGGCTTGAAGTGCCACAGGCGTTTGTCACCAACGAGCAGGACATTGCCCCTATCGAGATGCCGGGCACTGAAGGGCGGTGGGCCACCACGCGGTTTGTCGACCCTGCGGATGTACGCCACGATATGCACGTCAATATCGTGACCTTTCAGCCTGGCGGCGTAATTCCCTTCGATGAAACCCATGTAATGGAACATGGCCTCTACGTGCTTGAGGGCAAAGCCGTTTATCACTTAAATCAAAACTGGGTAGAAGTAGAAGCAGGTGACTTTATGTGGTTGCGAGCCTTCTGCCCCCAGGCCTGCTACGCCGCTGGCCCAGGGCCGTTCCGGTATTTGTTGTATAAAGATGTTAATCGCCACGCTTCTCTCAAACTGTCGTCACGCTAAGGAGCCCTCATGTTGACACTAAAAGCCGAGCCATTAACGGCTGAAGCCTTCGCTCTCTTTGGCGATGTGTTGGATGCGCGTACCTCAGCATCTTTCCCCATCAACGCCGGGCGTACCCAGCGCCATCATGACTTGGCAAAGGTCGAAACCCTGGGCGAAAACGCCCATACGCTGATTAATATCTTCGTCAGCCAGCCAGTAACACTGCCGCTTGAACTCACCTTTCTAGAGCGCCACCCCCAGGGCAGCCAAGCATTTATGCCGCTACATCAGGAGCAGTTTATTGTCGTGGTGGCACCGCCGGGTGAGCATATTAACCCTGACGATGTGCGTGCTTTTGTGACCGATGGTCGCCAAGGCGTGAATTACCGCGCGGGCACTTGGCATGCCATTCAGTCAGTGCTAGAACGTGAAGGCGAGTTCTTGGTGGTGGATCGGGGCGGCGATGGCAATAACTGCGATGAGTTTCCCCTGGCAATTACCGTTATGTTGGAATAATACGTACATTTCCTGTTGCAGGGCTGTCATATAGAACGCGTTAAACTGATAAGCTAGTGTTATTAAACAGAGTCACTACACGCTCATTAGCATGGTTGGAATATTATGAACGCACTGCACTTCTCTTCGATCCGTCGTACCAAAATTGTCGCCACCCTTGGGCCTGCCAGCGACCGTGAAGGTGTATTGGAAGCCATGCTCGCGGCGGGTGTTGATGTGGTGCGTCTCAATTTCTCCCACGGCACCGCCGAAGATCACCGCCGCCGGTTAACCGAAGTACGTGAAATTGCCGCCAAACTGGGCCGCAGCGTAGCGGCGCTGGGCGATTTGCAAGGTCCCAAAATTCGTATCGCACGGTTTAGAGATGGCGCCATTGTGCTGAAAGAGGGCCAACCGTTTATTCTCGATATGGAACTTGATGGCGACGCGGGCGATATCCACCAAGTGGGCTGCGACTACAAAACCCTCTCGCAGGACGTTACCGCCGGTGACCGCCTGCTGCTAGACGATGGGCGCGTAGTGTTAGATGTGGACCGCGTTGAAGGCCAACAGGTGCATACCACCGTGGTCGTGGGCGGCAAGCTCTCTAACCATAAAGGCATCAACAAGCAGGGCGGCGGGCTCTCTGCTCCGGCGTTGACTGATAAAGATAAGATCGACCTGAAAACAGCCGTTGAGATCGGTGTCGACTACTTAGCCATCTCCTTCCCTCGCCATGCGGAAGATATGCTTGAAGCGCGCCGCCTATTAGGCGAGGCGGGCAAGGAAATTGGCTTGGTGGCCAAGGTTGAACGCGCCGAAGCAGTTGCAGATGACGCCACTCTGGATGGCATTATTGAAGCTTCCGAAGCGGTAATGGTAGCGCGGGGCGATCTTGGCGTAGAAATTGGCGATGCCAAACTGGTCGGCGTGCAAAAGCGCATGATCAAGCGCGCCCGCTCGCTGAATCGCGCGGTGATTACTGCCACGCAGATGATGGAAAGCATGATCTCTGCGCCGCTGCCTACCCGTGCGGAAGTGTTTGACGTTGCCAACGCGGTGCTGGACGGCAGCGATGCGGTCATGCTCTCTGCTGAAACCGCTGCAGGTGACTACCCGCTTGAAACCGTGGAAGCGATGTCACGTGTTTGTCTGGGCGCTGAGCGTGAAAAGTCAGCCCAAGAGTCCGGCCACCGTATCCATGAAGGCTTTACTCGCCCGGACGAAACCATTGCGCTTTCGGCCATGTACGCGGCTAACCATATGACCGGCATTACCGCGATTGCCTGCATGACCTCATCGGGCTACACGCCGCTGATCGCCTCGCGTATTCGTTCTGGTCTACCGATTGTGGGCTTGGCCCATAATCCCATCGCCCAGCGACGCATGGCACTCTATCGCGGGGTCGTTTCGCTGCCGTTTGATACCTCTGAAATGAGCGCTACCGAACTTAATGATCAAGCGCTTCAGCTATTGGTGAAAATGGGGATCTCGAACGTCGGCGACCATGTGATCCTTACCCGTGGTGATCATATGAATGCTCACGGCGGCACGAATACCATGAAGGTGATGGAGATTACCGACGAGCATGCTAAAAGCTAAATTAGCGCATTGGCTGCTGTTAGCCTGCCTGCTACTAACAAGTGCCCCCGCTATGGCGGGGGCACCTATTGTGGCAGCTGCTTCGGATCTACAGTTTGCACTGACTGAAGCCGCCGAGCGGTTTCAGCAGGAAACCGGACACTCCTTGCGGCTCAACTTTGGCTCCTCGGGCAATTTTCGCCGTCAAATTGCCCAAGGTGCGCCCTTTGAGCTCTATCTCTCTGCCGACGAACGCTACGTTGAAGCGCTTTACGAAGAGGGCCACACCAGGGATGAGGGCGTCATTTACGCCATTGGCCGGTTAGTGTGGCTGCAGCGTGCCGGGCGCGACGATTTGCCCAGCGAGAATGCGCCGCTTTCTGCATTACAAGACGCACTGGAAAACCACGCAAGCGGCACCACTGAACGTATCGCTCTGGCTAATCCTGAGCACGCACCTTACGGGGTCGCCGCGCAGCAAGCCCTTGAGCATGTCGGGCTGTGGGACCAAACCGAGCCGCTGCGAGTGCTGGGCGAAAACGTTTCCCAGGCGGCGCAGTTTGCCCTTTCTGATGATGCCCGCGGTGGCTTGGTGGCTTACTCCTTAGCCTTGGCGCCTGCACTCAGTGAGCGAAGTGAGTACGTACTTATCCCTGAGGGCTGGCACAGCCCGCTTCGCCAGCGCATGGTGTTGACTAACCAGGCGGGCGACGTCGCCAGCGATTTCTATCACTGGCTACAGCAAGACGAAGGGCAGTCCATTTTGAGCACCTATGGGTTTAGCGTCGAATAATGGACTGGTCAGCGCTGTCGGTTTCGCTAAGGCTTGCCGCGTTTACCTGTTTAATGCTTATCCCTATTGCTATCTGGCTTGGCCGGTCACTCGCCTACGCACGTTTTCGCGGTAAAGGCTTATGCGAAGCGCTTGTAGCGCTGCCGCTGGTATTGCCACCTACCGTATTAGGCTTTTATCTCCTGCTCAGTTTTGGCCGCGACGCGCCGATAGGGTCGTTTTGGGCAGAGATGACCGGCAGTGGCCTTAACTTCACCTTTAACGGCATCTTAATAGCCTCACTTATTGCCAATCTGCCCTTTGCTGTACAGCCCATTCAGCGCGCCTTTGAGCATGTGCCTCACAACCTACGCGAAGCGGCCTGGTGCAGCGGCTTGAGCCCCTGGCAAACACTGCTGCGCATTGAGCTACCGCTGGTCTGGCCAGGGATTATGTCCGCAGCAGCGCTAACGTTTGCCCATACGTTGGGCGAATTCGGTGTCATCTTAATGGTCGGCGGCGCGATTGACGGTGAAACCCGCACCCTCGCCATTGCGATTTATGACCGCGTTCAAGCCTTTGACGAACAGGGCGCAGCGCAGATGTCGGCGCTGTTACTGTTGGTATCCTTTATTACCTTAGGACTGGTGTATGGGCTGGCCGGGCGCAGGCGGTGGGCACGTGGCTGATTCGTCTATGACGGCACTAGCATCAGGGCTAAGTGTGGCGGTCAATCAAACGGGGCCGATCCCGTTAGCCGCTGAGTTTGTTTGCCAACCCGGCGAACTGCTGGCGCTGGTGGGGCCCTCCGGCAGTGGAAAAACCACGCTGCTGCGCACCATTGCCGGGCTTTATCGCCCTCAGCATGGGCAGGTAATCTGTGCTGGGGATGTTTGGTTTGACGCCGAAGGTGAGCGTTCACTCTCTCCGCAGCACCGGCGGGTGGGAATGGTGTTTCAAGATTATGCGCTGTTCCCCCACCTTACGGCGCTGGAGAATATTCAAGTACCGCTACGTCATTTATCCCAACCCCAGCGCCGTGAACAGGCAGAACAGTGGCTTGCCAAGGTGCGGCTGGAAGGGCTAGGCAAGCGCTATCCCAATGCGCTTTCCGGTGGGCAGCGCCAGCGGGTAGCACTGGCGCGTGCGTTAGCGCGTGAGCCCCAGGTGCTGTTACTCGATGAGCCCTTTTCGGCGGTGGATCAAGTTACCCGACGGCGCTTACAGCGCGAGCTGGCGCTACTTCGTCAGCAGATTAAAATCCCCATTGTGCTGGTGACTCACGACCTGGAAGAGGCCACCGCGCTTGCTGATCAAATCTGTGTGCTGCATAACGGCGTAAGCCTTCAGCAGGACTCGCCAGAGGCACTTTTCAGCCGCCCCGCGTCGCCGCTGGTGGCACGCCTGCTGGATCGCCACAACTTGTTTGAAGGCGTGGTAGTGGAAGTGGAGGGCCAGCGGCGATTGCAGTGGGGGGAGTGCTCGTTAGAAGTCGCTGAAGGGCTTGCTAACCTGCCACTGGGTGAAGCTGTGGCCTGGTATTTGCCACCCTCCGATATTGTGCTCCACCGCCGTGATCGGCCATCCCAGGGCGAACGGGAAAATCCGCTGGCTGCCACGGTAAGCGAAGTAGTGGTGCTGGGTGGCATTACGTCAGTTTCCTTACGCGTTGGCCACGGTGATATGTTACGTTTCGATATCGCCACCCATGCCGCACGGCGTAACCAGTTAACCAGCGGTGCAGTGGTGAATGTTTCATTGCTGGCAGCAGGCATTCACCTGCTGCCTGGCCACCGAGTTCGCGCAGATGCGCATGATAAAAGGAAGTAAGCATGGATCCCACGCGTCGCACGCTGCTTAAAGCATCGTTACTGTTTCCGCTGGCGGCGCTGCTGCCGATGTCGTTACTCAGCTCGTTTGCCTGGGGGCAAGCAGCGGAAAAGATGCAGACGCTGGCGTTGGCTATTCATAGCGAGGGTGGCCCGCACCGTTTAGAGGTTGAAGTTGCAGAAACGGTCTCACAGCGCCAGCGTGGCTTGATGGAACGCGAACACTTGCCCGAAGATAGCGGGATGCTGTTTCGCTTTGAGAATGAGCAATCGGCCAACAATGCTTTTTGGATGTATCGCACGCTGATTCCTCTCGATATTGCTTTTATCGATGCTAATGGCCGTATCGTGGCGATTAATACTATGCAGCCCTGTGAGTCCACCTCGCCGAGTGAATGCTCCTCTTACCCGGCAGGGGCGGCTTACCACTCAGCGCTAGAGGTCAATGGCGGCTACTTTGCTGAACGCGGCATCAAAGTGGGTGATTGTGTTTCCATCCCCGATGAAGCCGGTTTCTGCCAGCCCGAAGATTAAGCGGCGCGAGGGCTACGGCGAAACTTAAGCACAATCAAAGCGATACCCGCGACCACTAAGCCGCCGCCCACCAGTTTATGAAAGCCTAGGCTGTCGTCCATTAACAGCGCGCCTAGGCCGACCGCCAATACCGGAACGAGCAGCGTCATGGGCACCACGCGATTGACCGGATGCCGACGCAACAGCGCATACCAGATCCCATAAGCAACAATCGACGACATTACTGCGGTGTAAATCATCGCCCCCCAGCCTATCCAACTTGCCTGCTGCATTGCCTGCCACTGACCGCTTTCAAGCAGCCATGAGCCCAGCGCTACTTGCGGCACTGCAAACAGCGCCACCCAGCCTGCTAACGCTAAGGGGGCGATGGGTGGGCCGCGTTTAATCAATAGCTGCGACACCGCCCAGCCTAGAGCACTCATCAATAAAATACTCAGCGGCAGAGGCGAGGGCAGCGTTGGCCCTCCGGCCAGTACGATGACGCCAGCAAACGAGAGCAGCAACCCCGCGATACGCTTTGGCCCCAGTTTCTCCTTCAGAAACACCACAGCCAATAGCGTCGCAAAAGGCGTGCCCATCTGCACCAACAGTGCCCCAGTTCCCGCTTCGGCATGCTCTAATCCAATGAACAGCAAGGCGAAGTGCAAACTACCGAAGGTCACCGATAGCAGCAGCAAAAACGGCAGCTGTACACGTGCGACAGGGTAGAAAGGCACCAGCAGCGCCGCGACCAGCATAAAGCGCAGCGTGGTCATCAACAGCGGCGGCAGTTCCGTCACGCCAACCTTGATCACGATGATATTCAGCGCCCAAATGGCGATAACAAACAGGCCGAGCAGTAGGTCGCGTAGAGGCACGTTGATGTCCGTTGCTAGATGAAAACGAGCGTCATTGTACCAGTTTGGCTGTCTGTAAAATCATGGGATAGTGCTGAGTTATGTCGCCGTTAACTGACAAGTTTGCTGTTTTTTGGGTGTGGACGTGTTGTAAATTCGGTCATCATCGCCAAGCCTACGAGCGAAAAATCCAGGTCATTGCATACGCTGCGCGATCTCTCGCCACAGCGCTGCGTAGGCGCGTCCTCCGGGACTGCTGCGGGCGAACTGCCCAACCGGAGCGCGTTCGATACCCATGCGCTCGATCGCACTGGCGTTGGGTACAGTCGTTGAGAGGCGCCTGGGCCAGCGTTCGCTGAGACTCTCCATCACCTCGCGGTGTAGGGTCTTGCGGCGGTCGGCGAGGGTTACGAACGGCCAGATCGGACAGGCCTGTTCGACTGCGTCAAGATGACTGTCCAGTTGTTCAAGGGTGCGCAACGATAGGGTGGTCGGTACCACGGGCACCAGCAGGGCATCGACGCTTGAGAAGATCTGCTCGGCGAGCGCCGACAGGCTCGGCGGGCAGTCGAGTATCACTAAGTCGTAATTGGCCATCACCGGCTTGAGGATCTTGCGCAGCCGACTAGGCTTGCGGTCTTCCATCGACGCTTCCAGGTCACGCGATCCCAGTGCCGCAGGTAGCAGGTCGAGCCCCTCAATGTCGGTCTCGCGAATCGCCCGATCAAGGTCGGCCTTGCCCTTGACCAATTTGTCGACACCACCACCGCGCACTTTGGGTTTGCTGCGCAGGTAGAAGGTGGTGGCTGCCTGGGGGTCTATATCCCACAGCAACACTCGCTTGCCATCGCGTGCCGCTTCGGCGGCGAGATTGACGGCGGAGGCGGTCTTGCCCACGCCGCCCTTGATACTGTAAAGCGCGAGCATCTGCATGGGGAACTCCTTGACTGGTAACTGTTTTAGTTTAACCGATTGGCCCACACGGATACGTTACGTTTCTATTACGGCCGTGGTGCTAGTAGCTACACACCGCTGTGATACACACCGTAAGTCGGTTGTTAATAGCCTTTAGGATGGCTTTCTTTCAGCAGGAGAATACCTACAATGGAGTGCCTATCGCCAATCAGTGCTTATCAAGATAGTACCGATTAGGCGATCCAGTGATAGACCCCATAATAACGTCACCATAAAAATCGATAAAAAAGGATCTACCATGACGCTGACACGCTCAATGGCTCGTTTCACTGCCGGCTTGGCCGGTGCAGCACTGCTTTCCGCTTCCCTTTCTGCTCAAGCCCGCGAACTTTCGGTTTCTACCGTTTTGTCTGATGCTTTCCCTTGGGGGCAGGCGGCAGAGAAGTGGGCAGAATTAGTAGAAGAACGCAGCGGAGGTGAACTCACGCTGCGCGTTTACCCCAATTCACAATTGGTCTCCGGCGACCAAACCCGTGAGTTTTCCGCCATGCGTTCTGGGCTGATCGATGCCGCGGTAGGCTCGACGATTAACTGGTCACCTCAGGTGCCGGAGCTCAACCTGTTTTCCTTACCGTTTTTATTCCCGATGAAGCCGCCGTTGATGCGGTCACCGGTGGTGAAGCGGGTCAGTTGGTGTTTGAAGCGATCGAGTCTCGCGGCGTTATCCCGTTGGCCTGGGGTGAAAATGGCTTCCGTCAGGTCTCAAATTCACGCGGGCCAATCAGCCAGCCGGATGACTTGGATGGTCTGAAGATTCGTGTGGTGGGTTCGCCGTTGTTCCAGGATACGTTCTCAGCACTGGGCGCTGATCCCACTCAAATGAGCTGGACCGATGCGCAGCCAGCGTTGACGACCGGCGCGGTAGACGGCCAGGAAAACCCGCTTTCGGTGTTTGACGTGGCGCGTATTGATCAGGTGGGCCAGGCGCATTTAACGCTTTGGAACTACATGAATGATCCGCTGATTTTTGCCGTCAACCAGCAGGTATGGCAGTCGCTGGATGAAGAGCAGCAAACCATGCTGCGTGAAACCGCACAGGAAGCCGGTGAGTGGGAAATCGCCATGACCCGTGAAGAAGAGAGCGAGCGATTAGCGGCGATTCAAGAGCGCGGCGTGACGGTGACCGAGCTTTCTGACGAGCAGTACCAAGCGTTTGTTGATGCGACGCAGTCTGTTTATGAAAAATGGGCACCGCGGATCGGTGAAGAGTTAGTGGAAGCCGCTCAAACAGCGATTGATGAACGTTAAACGCTTTCTATGATGTTTTACGCTACCGGTCCTTTGGGCCGGTAGCTTTTTGCTGTGAGGCTGCCATGAAAGGCTTTCCTGATGCGCGCCCTGAACGCTGGCTGGGTGCGCTGGCATTAATCATTATCTCATTGATTAGTCTGGGTAATGTCATTACACGCTACTTAACCGGCGGCTCATTTTCGTTCACCGAAGAGTTTTCCGTCTTTCTGCTAGTGGTGCTGACCTTCGCTGGCGCTTCCGTGGCGTTGCGACGCAATCGCCATATCCGTATTGGCTTTCTGGAGCGTGCCTTGCCGCTTAAGTACCGTCGTGCCTTGATCCTTTTTCAAGCGCTTTGCGGCGCCATCGTGCTGGGGTTGATCACTTGGTACGGAGGCCAACTAGCTTGGCAAGAGCATCAGTGGGAGTCACTTTCACCGGGGTTGGGGTTGCCTCAGTGGTGGTATTTAGTCTGGTTGCCCGTGCTGTCTGCGGCCATGTTATGGCGCTTGTTTCAGCAAACCGCTGACCGTTTGACGGGGAGGCTTACCGATGAGCCCTGATGTGTGGATGATTCTGGCCTTTGCAGGCTTACTGATTGCGGGTCTCCCTGTGGCGTTTTCGCTGGCGCTCTCCGGGGCCGTCGGCATTGTGCTGGGTTTGTCGCCGGATATGCTCGCGACCCTGGGCACCAATACCTATAACAGTATTGCCAAGTACCCCTTAATTGCGATTCCGCTGTTTATCCTCACCGGGCTTATCTTTGAGCGTTCCGGCGTGGCGCTGCGCTTGGTGCGTTTTGCCCAAGCGTTGATTGGTCCACGCCATGGTGGGTTGGCGTTGGTCGCGGTACTGGTATGCATGATTATGGGCGGTATGAGTGGCTCCGGTCCTGCGGATGCGGCGGCCGTCGCCATGGTGATGCTGCCAAGCATGACGAAAGCAGGTTACCCCAAGCCATTTTCGGCCACGCTGATTGCCGCCTCTGCCTCGACGGCGATTCTTATTCCGCCCTCTGTGGCGCTGATTCTTTACTCCATCGTTGTGCCTGGGGTTGATCTGCGTGCGCTGTTCGCCGCTGGCCTGTTTCCAGGCATTTTGGCAGGTTTAGCGCTGTTGGTACCTGCCATGATTGTCTCTAAGCGCTACGGCTGGGAGGGTGGCAAACCGGTGGAGGGCGCCGAACAGTTCAGTGTGCGCACGACGTTTAAACAGGCGATACCGGCACTTTTTGCCCCGGTGCTGATTTTGGGCGGGCTACGCTCAGGGCTGTTTACACCCACCGAAGCAGCAGTGGTGGCCGTTGCCTATGGTGCGATTGTGGGGCTGTTTTTAACTCGAGAACTGTCACTAAGAGATTTATGGGAGCTATTTGGAGAAGCGGCGATTATCTCTGGCGTGGTGATGCTGATTATCGCCCTAGCGGGTATTTTTGCCTGGGCGGGCACCATGCTGGGTACGTTCCGCCATTTAGCCGAGTGGATCATTAGCCTGACAGACAATGGGGTGCTGCTACTGATACTGGTGATGTTGGCGGTGCTTGTGGCGGGGATGCTGCTGGACGCCATCTCGATTTATCTAATCATGATGCCGATCTTGATTCCTGTGATGCAGCACTTTGAGTGGAACCCGGTGTGGTTCGGGATTCTATTGGCGATGAACATTGCCATTGGCCAGTTTACCCCGCCGGTAGCCGTGAATTTGATGGTAACCACCGAAGTGGCAAAAATTCGTTTGGAGCAGACACTTGGCTGGGCGCTGCTGTTTGTGGTGGCGATGGGCTGTGCTTTGGCGCTAGTCGCCATGTTCCCCGCTATCGCGCTGTGGCTGCCTACCGTGCTGGGCTATAACGTTTGATTGGCCAGATAAACGATAGCCACATCTAGCTCAGAAGACGCGGCTATAGTCGAGCAAACAATGAATATCATTATTCCCTATGCCAAAACTGTATAGGGTTAACGCTTACTAAACGTTTCTAACCACTAAAATGCTATCTTACGAAGCGGAAATGCGCTTTAAATAGCGGTAGCTGCTGCGGCTTCTCAACAAGTATGCTTTTATTAGCGGCAGGCCATATTCTTCGCTAAAGGTTCATTTTTTCGCTAAAGTAGTATTAGCAGGCAGCCGACAGCTGCTTGTAACTGTTTGTCTAGGAAACAGTTTGCCTTAGAAACAGAAAGCCTTTAAAAACGTTTTGGAGCAGGGTCGCCTATGGGAACAGTTCACTAGGTGAGTCCAAAACGCACGATGCTCATTGCATCAAGTACGCTCATAACATCAATACAAAGAGGTGTGTTCATGAAACGCCATACGTTTTCTACCGCTGCTTTCTCCGGTGCGCTACTTGCCGCCGCTGCCTTCGCCTCACCGGCAATGGCACAGGATGACGAGCAATTCATCACCATCGGCACCGGTGGCCAAACCGGCGTTTACTACGTCGTAGGGCAGTCGATCTGTCGTTTGGTTAATCGTCTTGAAGACTCCAGTATCAAGTGTAATGCACCTTCCACTGGCGGATCTGTTGCCAATATCAATGGGATCAAGTCCGGCGAATTGGATATGGGTGTCGCTCAATCCGATGTTCAGTATCAAGCTTACAATGGCACCGGTAATTTCGAAGGCGAGCCCTTTGAGGAGCTACGGGCGGTATTCCGTGTCCACGGTGAGCCGTTGACCCTGCTGGCACGGGCTGACTCAGGTATCGAGACCCTCGATGATTTGGAAGGCAAGCGCGTCAATATTGGTAACCCGGGCTCAGGCCAGCGCAACACCATGGAAGTGGTGATGGAAGCCAAGGGCTGGACTGAAGATACGTTCTCTCTGGCATCTCAGCTAGATGCGGCCGAGCAAGCAGCGGCACTATCCGATAATAACGTCGATGCTATGGTGTATGTAGTAGGTCACCCTAATGGTTCCATCCAGGAAGCGACCACCACCGTTGATGCTCGTCTGATTCCGCTGAACGACGAAGACATTCAGGGCATTGTCGATGAATACCCTTACTACGCCGCTTCGGTCATTCCAGGTGGGCTGTATCGCGGCAATGACGAAGATGTCGAAACCTTCGGCGTGGCAGCGACCTTTGTCACTACCGCAGAAGCTGATGAAGAAGTGATTTACCAGACCGTCAAGGCGGTGTTTGACAACTTTGATCGTTTCAAGCGTCTGCATCCGGCCTTCGAGAACCTTGATCCGGAAGAGATGGTAAGCGAAGGGCTTTCCGCACCGTTGCACGATGGGGCTGCGCGTTACTACCGTGAACAGGGCTGGATTGAGTAATCCAGAAGCCTGAGGAGTTACTACCTCGGTAAGAAATGCGCGGTTACCTTAGGGTGCCGCGCATTTTGGTTTAGAATATTGATAAGGCATTGAGAATGTTGATAGGGCATTTCGATATGGCCATGATGCGTCAATCGACTCGGAGCGGGGCAGGCAGATGACAGACGATAAGAACAGGCCTTCGGGAGCCGGAGTAGACTTGGAGGATATGGTCGCCTCTAGTGATACGGGAGCCCGCAAGCCAGCCGGCATGCCCGGGAAGCTCTTGGTAAGCATTGCAGCAGCGTGGTCTCTTTTTCAATTGTGGATAGCATCGCCAGTGCCCTTCGTTCTCGGGTTTGGCGTATTTAGTGCCACTGAAGCCCGTTCTATTCACTTGGCCTTTGCGCTTTTTCTGGCCTATATGGCCTACCCAGCACTTAAGCGCTCCCCGCGAGACCGTGTGCCGATTCAGGATTGGGTGCTTGCAGCCGCGGCGGCCTTTTGTGGCGCTTACATGTTTATGTTTTACGAGCAATTATCCCAGCGCCCCGGCGCACCGATACTCCAGGACGTCATTATTGGCATCGCCGGGATACTGCTGTTGCTAGAGGCGACACGTCGAGCGCTTGGCCCGCCGTTAATGATCGTGGCGTCGGTTTTTCTTATTTACAGCCTGGCTGGCCCCTGGATGCCGGGTATTCTTTCCCATGGTGGGGTGAGCCTCTTCGGCTTGATTAATCACCAATGGTTAACGACTCAGGGGGTCTTCGGTATTGCGCTGGGGGTCTCGACCAGCTTCGTGTTCCTGTTTGTGCTGTTCGGTGCCCTGCTCGATAAGGCGGGCGCTGGCAATTACTTTATCAAGGTGGCGTTCTCGCTACTGGGTCACTATCGCGGTGGGCCCGCGAAAGCTGCCGTGGTGGCCTCGGCCATGACGGGTCTGATTTCCGGCTCCTCAATTGCCAACGTGGTGACCACCGGTACCTTTACGGTGCCGATGATGAAGCGTGTTGGGTTTTCTGCCGAAAAGGCGGGTGCTGTCGAAGTAGCGTCATCGGTCAATGGACAGATTATGCCGCCGGTGATGGGGGCTGCCGCTTTCTTGATGGTCGAGTATGTGGGTATCTCTTATGTGGAGGTGATTAAGCATGCCTTCCTGCCCGCTCTGATCTCTTATATTGCGCTGGTCTACATCGTTCACCTTGAGGCCCTCAAGGCCAATATGCAGGGGCTGAAAAGCAGTAACCCACCTAAGCCGCTGGTCAATAAAGTGATCGGGTTTCTCGGTGGCTTGCTTCTCATGATGGTCACCGCTTTAGCGGTTTATTATGGTCTTGGCTGGCTCAAACCGGTGCTGGGCGATGCGACACCCTGGGTGGTAGCCGTTGGGCTTACGGTCATTTATATCGCCTTGCTAAAACTGGCGGCCGGTTACCCAGAGCTTGAGATGGATGATCCTAACGAGCCGATCTTTTCACTGCCCCAGACCAAACCAACGGTGTTGGTTGGCTTGCAGTACATCTTGCCGGTGGTCGTGCTGGTTTGGTGTCTGATGGTGGAGCGTTTGTCGCCAGGACTGTCGGCTTTCTGGGCCACTGTGTTCATGATTTTCATCATTCTTACCCAGCGCCCGATCACGTCAATCTTTCGTGGTCGCAGCGATATGAGCGCGGATCTGCGTGAAGGCGCCATGGATCTTTGGGATGGCCTAGTCACTGGTGCTCGCAACATGATTGGCATCGGCATTGCCACGGCTACCGCCGGTATCATCGTTGGTGCTGTCTCTCAGACCGGGGTGGGCTTGGTACTGGCTGAGGTGGTGGAGACGCTGGCCATGGGCAATTTGATGCTCATCCTGTTGCTAACCGCCGTGCTTAGTTTGATTCTCGGCATGGGGCTGCCTACGACAGCAAACTACATCGTCGTATCGGCACTGCTGGCTCCGGTCATCGTCAACCTGGGCGCTGAAAATGGCTTGCTGGTGCCGTTGATTGCGGTACACCTGTTCGTGTTCTACTTCGGCATCATGGCCGATGTTACTCCGCCGGTGGGCCTGGCGTCCTTTGCGGCGGCGGCCGTATCTGGTGGTGACCCCATTCGAACCGGCTTCCAGGCGTTCTATTACAGCCTTCGTACCGCAGCGCTACCGTTCCTGTTTATCTTTAATACTGATCTGCTACTCATTGATGTGACCTTCCTTCAGGGGATACTGATCTTTGTGGTGTCGACTATCGCGATGCTTATCTTCGCCGCCGCGACCCAGGGCTTTATGATTACGCGCAGCCGCTGGTATGAGTCTATCGTGCTGTTGCTGATTGCGTTCACGCTGTTCCGGCCCGGTTTCTGGATGGATATGATTCATGATCCCTACGAATCCATACCTCCCGCACAATTCGTTGAAGCACTGGGCGATGTCGATGAAGACTCGACTCTGCGCTTGCAGATTGCCGGTCTGGATGATTATGGCGACCCCATGACCACCTATATGACCCTGCCGGTGCCCGAAGGTGAAACAGGCCAGGAGCGACTTGATAACCTGGGCATGGAACTCTTTATTGAAGATGGCACGGCAACCGTTGATATGGTGACCTACGGCAGCCAGGCGGCAGAGCTTGGTTTCGACTTCGATCAAGAAATCATTGAGGTTCTAGCCCCTGTCGACCGTTGGACGAAAGAGCTAATGTGGATACCTGCCTTCTTGCTCTTTGGGTTGATTGTGTTGATGCAGCGCCGACGTCGTGATAATACGCAAGCTGCCGCCACCGCGTGAAGGAGAGTGCCATGTACAGCAAAATCATGTTGCCGGTGGATTTGAACGAGGAGACTTCCTGGTCGAAGGCGCTGCCCACCGCCCTGACGCTATGTCGGACGTTCGGTGCCTCGCTGCATGTGGTGACGGTACTGCCGGACTATCGCATGCCCATGGTGGGCTCCTATTTTCCCAAGGACTTCGCCAAAAAAGCGCATGAGGCGATCACCGATGCGCTTCACGCGTTTATCAAGACGAATGTGCCCGACGACATTCAGGTACAAAGTGTCATTGTGGACGGTTCACCGTGGGAAGCGATTATTAAAGCCGGTAAGAAAATCGACGTGGATTTGATCGTCATGGCCTCACACACTAAGCGAAAGTTTGTCGATTATGTGCTTGGCCCCAATGCAGAGCACGTCGTGCATCATGCGAAAATGTCGGTAATGATTGTGCGCTAGAGGCCACTCAACTTTAGCGAGCCACATAGGTAACATCAAAAACTCCGGGCAACTGCTCGGAGTTTTTTATGGATTTCCTCTCCATCTGGTACATATGTTTTTACTAACGCAGCAATTTAATTGGCGCTTTGAGCGCTTCTCGTGGATTTTTTGTACGCATAACCTTTCAGCCAAAGCCCTGGGTCGTCAGGTCAGCTACATTAAGAGAGTATTAAAAAATAGTGTTAAGCCATTAAGTTGGCATTAATACCACCATCGCTAACAAGCGGTGATGCTTAGATGTAAATCCTGACTTCAGGACCTAGTATCAGGTACAACAGGAGTGATGCCATGAATGCGGCTACAACAAAAACAAACCACCATTCAGATCAACCCAGCGTTAAAATTACTATTAATAAGGTCGGTTTGGATCGGCCCAGAGCATGGTTGGCCGCGGGGGTAGAAGACTTTCGCCGAGCAACGGTGGTCAGTCTTTCGTATGGCATGTTTTGGGTTGGCTTAAGTATCGCCATCACCCTTGGCGCATATACGCTGGGGTACTGGTATTGGCTGCTACCCATGATTGCTGGCTTTATGTTTGTTGGGCCCTTGGTAGCGGTTGGTTCATATGGCATTAGCCGCGCATTAGAGCGTGGCCAAGTACCTAATCTAGGCGATGCGTTCGGAAGCTGGCGGCCTCATGCGGGGCAATTGGCGATGATGGGGGTCATGATGATGATCTTCTTTCTCGCCTGGATTCGTTTGGCAACCCTGCTATTTGCACTCTTCTTTGGATTTGAAGTTCCCAGCCCTGCCACGCTCTATACTTCGCTACTGACCACGTCAGAAGGATTAGGCATGCTGGCTGTTGGCACCGTTGCTGGCGGCATCTTGGCGTTTGGCGCATTTGCGATTAGCGTCGTGGCGATTCCTACCTTAATGGATCAAGACTTAACCTTTATGGAAGGCATTGAAGCCAGCGTACGCTGTGTGGCGCGTAATTTTCGCGTGATGTTGCTGTGGGCTGTGATTTTAACGCTTTGTGTACTGATCGGTGTGATGACGTTCTATATTGGTTTAGCGCTGATTTTACCGGTGTTAGGTCACGCCAGTTGGCATGCCTATGAAGATTTAGTGCGTTTTCAGCCGTTCGAAAAAATAGAGTCTTAACGTAACTGTAAAAATCGAATAACGCCCCCGTTACTAAAGTCAGCGACGAAAAAACAGTATTGGGCCTGACCTGTTTAAGGAGATAGCGTAACCTTGACGCTGTCTTCTTTTTATTCCTGGGCAGTTAGGCCAGTGAATATTCTACCGTGAGGTGTTTACTGTGAAAGCGTTGTTGATGGGGTGGGCCGTGCTGACGTTCAGCATTCCCCTGGCGGGGCTTGCTGAAACAGCCGACGATTTAGACGTACCTAGCGGACCGGTCATTTTAACGGTGAGCGGCGACATTGGCGTGACGAATGTTGGCAGTGAAGCTCAATTTGACCGCGCGATGTTAGCGGGGTTACCGCAGCACGAGTTTGATACCAGCACGCCATGGACAGAAGGTGTTAATCATTACCGTGGGCCTTTAATGCGCGACCTGTTGGCGCGTTTAAACGCTGAAAGCGATGCAGTACATGTCGCTGCACTGAACGGTTATGAAGCTGAAATCCCGGTTAGTGATTTTGAGGAGTATGAGGTTATTTTGGCCCTGGAAAAAGATGAGAAAGCGATACCGATTCGTGAGTATGGTCCTCTTTGGGTGCTCTATCCTTTTGATCAAGATGAAGCGTTGCTAAGCGAAAAAATACGCTTTAGGGCGGTATGGCAGGTTATGCATATTGATGTTCGCTAGCGCTTCAACCGCTCAGGCCTCTAGCCTGCTGCGTTATCCCCTACGTTTTAAACTCGTTGCCATCGTTGCGGTATCGCTATTTGCCGCGGCATTGGTCGTTGCTACCCTGGCCGCCTGGCGGCAGGAAAATCTCACCCAAAGCCTTCGCGAAGATACCGCTTGGGTTGTTTATAAGCTGGATCGCGATGCGGTACAGCTCTTAAACCACCTGCTGGCTGTTACGCGCGGGCCACTATCACCCGCCGCGCATGATGAGCTGAACCTTCGTTTTGAACTCTTGTACAGCCGGATCACCCTGCTCAATGAGGGGGAGGTCAGCACGCTGTTGCAAGAGATTGACACCGCCCGAGAGCTCTTGAGCCAAATCCAGCAGCAGCTCGATGTGCTGGATACGATGCTTGATCCCTACGAAGTGTTTGAATCCCTTGGGGTAGTTGACCAACTGCCTATCGTGGAAATTGAAAATGAACTACAGACATTAACACGGCTAACAGAGCGACTAGTCATTGCAATCAATGGCTATTTGGCAGAATCGGCAACCGAAGAGCGTGCGCAACTCAGCTTGCTTTACAAGCTGCTAATGTCGCTGATTGTTGGTATGAGTTTGGCCGCTTTTCTGGTGATTGCTTTCCTGGTGCGTGAAATGCGCGAAAGTGCGGCAATAAGGCGGGAGCAGGAGCAGCTTGGTCGGCAGTTGGAAGTTACCGCTAAACAAGCCCAGGCGGCGAATCAAGCAAAGTCTGATTTTCTAGCCATGGTGAGCCACGAAATTCGCACTCCGCTAAACGGCGTGATTGGTATGAGTGAATTATTGCGTGAATCGGCCAGTCCTGCCCAGGTGGAAGATTACGCTCACACCATCCACGATAGCGCCAACCAATTGCTGGCAATGATTAATGAGATCCTCGATTTTTCCAAAATCGAAGCAGGTCATTTAACCCTGGAAACATCGCCCACGGCACTCAAACCGCTCATCGATAGTGTCGTGGTACTGTTTGCGCCCAGGGCAAAAGTAAAAGGCTTGGCGTTAACGGTGCATGTTGACCCGCTGGTGCCAGACTGGGTATTGATAGATGCAGGCCGTCTTCGGCAAATACTGCTTAACCTCATCGCTAATGCCATCAAATTCACTGACCGCGGTGAGGTTAGCGTCAAAGTCTCCTCCACGGTGGAGCAGCTGTTATTTGAGGTGATTGATACCGGCTGTGGCTTGAGCGAGCAACAGCAAGAGCGTCTCTTTGAGCCTTTTCAGCAGGCCGATGAGTCGGTGGCACGCCGCTTTGGTGGAACGGGACTAGGGCTTGCGATTTGCAAACGGCTCAGCGAAGCCATGCAAGGGCGTTTGGGGGTTAAGAGCCAAATAGGTCAGGGGTGTACCTTCTGGTGTGAGCTGCCTTTAGTCGCAACGGATCCCGTTTCAGCGTCACTGCCATCGCCCCCGAAGCGCGATTTTTCCGGCACAACGCTACTCTTGGTGGAGGACAACGCCGTCAACCGCAAAGTCGCGATTGGTTTGCTATCCCGCTTGGGCTGCGATGTTGTATGGGCTGAAAATGGCCATGATGCCTTGGCAATGGCTCAGTCTATGCAGGTGCATCTGATCTTTATGGATATCCAACTGCCGGATATGAATGGCCTGACGGTCACTAAGCGTTTGCGTGAACAGGGTGGCTGGTTGGCGGATGTTCCTATCGTGGCGATGACCGCCGGTGGGGCTGAAGATGATCGCCAACGCTGCATTGCGGCAGGTATGGATGATTATATTACCAAGCCACTGTCGCTTTCGGCGTTAAGCAACGTGCTCGCATTGCAGCTCTTTACGACTCCAAACGCTGCTTCTTTACCGACATTAGCGGTTAACCAATCACTAACTGGTGAGCTGTCGCTGCTGAATGGCGATACCCTAGCCATGCTTAAAACGACGCTGGGGGAGGCAAGCCTGTTACAGCTGATCATGCTTTATCATCAACAAGTCAGCGATTATTTTGCGCAATTGACTGCCTGCTTAGCAGCACGGCCTTTGACGCCAGAGCAGGAAAAGCAAGTTGTGCGGCTTGCACATCAACTGCGCGGTGAATCATTGAGCATGGGTGCCGACCAGATTGCTGAACTGGCGAAACAGCTCGAGACATTAGCCAAACGGGAACGCCCCAGTGCTAGTCAACTCGATGACGTGTTCAGTACGCTAAGGCTTGCCGCTGCGCGCACCCATTCCGCTCTGGAGAGGTGGTGCCGTGACCACTTATCACGTTGAAAGAGGCATTGTCACTGCGGCTAGCCAGCATGCCGACGCTTCCCTAGCGGCCGCCGAACTAGCCGACGCCTTACGTCACGACCATTTGGGATTCGTGCTTTTTTTCTGCAGTGCTGAGTATGACTTAGCGGGGCTGGCGACTGCCTTGGAGCGTAGTTTTCCCTCAATGCCACTCAGCGGTTGTACTACCGCAGGGGAGATAACTCCGCTGGGTTATGATCGTGGCTCAATCGTGGCGATGGGCTTTGATCGTCGTCTGTTTGCCATCGAAACAGCGCTGATCGATGACCTGGATCATTTTGAACTGGCCAACGCCCAACCGCTGGTCGATACGCTGTTGGAGCGTTGCCGCCGTCAGGCTATTGCGCCAATTAACGAGCACAGCTTTGCCCTAACCTTGTTGGATGGCCTGTCGAGCCGTGAAGAGCAGGTGCTCGCAACGTTAGATGCCGCGCTAGGGCGCATACCCAGCTTTGGCGGTTCTGCAGGCGATGACAATCATCTAAGCCATACCCATGTGTATACCGCCGGGCGCTTTTATACCCGGGCAGCGGTGGTGGTGATGATTAATACTCGATTGCCCTTTGAGGTGTTTTCTACTCACCACTTGATCCCATTAACGCACAAACTTGTGGTGACGGAGGCGAATCGGGAGCAGCGTCGGGTAATTGAACTCAATGGTCTGCCCGCGGCGCAGGTGTATGCTGACCTAGTGGGCGTAGCCCCTGAACAGCTCAACGCAGCGATTTTTGCCCATCATCCCTTGGCGGTGCATATCGGCGGGCAGCACTATGTGCGCTCCATTCAGCGCGTTAATAGCGATAGCAGTCTAAGTTTTTACTGTGCAGTCGAAAATGGCATCGTGCTAACGGCCATGCAGCCAACGCCGCTACTTGATGACCTTAAGGAGATGCTTGCAGGTGTGAGCGCCAGACTGGGTACGCCCAGCGTGATCATTGCCTGCGACTGCTTCTTACGCCGCATGGAGCTTGAAGCGCTAGCGCATCTAGATCAGGCGTCGCAGTTGCTGCGCCAGGCGGGGGTAGTGGGGTTCAATACCTACGGTGAGCAACACCATGGCATGCATGTGAATCAAACGTTTACGGGGGTGGCGTTTGGATCTCTTCCAGCTAACTACAACCACTGAAGTGACCAATAACCAGGATGAGGCCGAGGTCGCCGCGCTGCGCGAAGAGAATCGTCGCCTGCGAAAAGTCTGCCAAGCGCTAATGGAGCGGGTAGAAGGGGACAGCAGCGCTGATGGGGCGCCTTACGCCGCCTTTGAACGTTCAGTACTACTTGCCGAACAGGTGCGTGAACGTACCGATACCTTGCATCGTACTCTGGACGAGCTGGGCCAGGTTAATACGCGGTTACTGGCGGCAAAAGCTGAGGCTGAAGCGGCTAACCTCTCCAAAACAAAATTTCTCGCGGCGGTTAGCCACGACTTGCTGCAACCGCTCAACGCGGTCCGTCTGTTTGCCAGCGCTTTAGAAACCCACTCGCTGCCTGAAAACTCGCAAATGCTAGTGGGCCATATCGGCCGCTCGCTGAAAGATGTGGAAGGCCTGATAGGAACGCTGGTGGATATCTCACGCTTGGATGCGGGGGTATTGCGCGCAGATAAGGCACCGTTCGCGGTGAGTACACTGCTCGATACGCTGGCGGAAGAGTACCGCCAAGTGGCTGGTGTGCGTGGTTTGGCGTTGCACTACGTGCCTTCCAGTATGGTGATTGAATCAGACTTGGCGCTGCTGGCACGGGTCATACGCAACTTCCTCAGTAACGCGGTGCGCTATACCGAACATGGCCGTGTGCTGCTGGGTTGTAGGCGGCGACGTCATGGGTTGGAAATTATGGTGGGCGATACCGGCCCCGGCATTCCAGAGCAGCAGCGTGAAGCGATCTTCCTGGAGTTTCGGCGGGTCAACCACCCCCAAAGTGCTCACAGCCGTGGCTTAGGGCTAGGGCTCGCCATCGTTGACCGCATCAGCAGTATGCTGGAGCAGCCGGTATCGCTTGCCTCGCGTCCCGGTGTAGGGGCGCTGTTCTCCATCACCGTGCCTTACGCCACTGCCTCTAGCACGGCACTACCAGTGCGTTACGCCACGCCCTGGGCAGAAATGGATGATCCGTTGCAGGGCTGTATCGTTTGGGTGATCGATGATGACGTGGCTATTATTGAGGGCATGCAGGCGCTACTAAGCAGCTGGGGCTGCCGGGTACGCGCGGCAGCCACGGTGAGTGCCTTGGAAGCCGCCAGCGATGGTGAGCGCCCAGCAGTGCTGTTGGTTGATTACCATCTGGGTGACCACCGTGAAACCGGCATTGACTTGGCCGCACGGCTACAGCGCCGCTACCCCGGATTGGCGTCGGTGGTGATAACGGCGAATCACGAGGCAGAGATCAAACGCGCCACCCGTGAGGCGGGCATGCACTGTTTACTAAAACCACTAAAGCCGCTGCGCCTGCGCATGCTGCTTGGCTCGCTGTTGCATCAACATTAGTGAGCCCGGTTGGCGCGATAAAAACGTAAATCCTCCTCTCCAGCAATGACGATCGCATGTACACGGCTGGTCGCGTTTAATTTACGCAAAATCGCCGATACATGGGTTTTAACGGTGGTTTCGGCAATCAACAATTCCCGCGCAATATGCTTATTGGACATGCCTTTGGCCATGCAGCCCAGTACCGCCAACTGCTTCTCGGTCAATCGCGCTAAGCGCTCGCTATTGGTTGCCGTATTAGCCGTGGGTAGCGGTGAAAGTGCACGTGGCGCTGGGCGGCGCATCACATCGGGCGGTAGGTAGAGCTGGCCTTCAAGAATCTGCGTTAACGCTGCCAGCAGTGCTTCTCGGGGCGTGGATTTGGGAATATAGCCCACCGCGCCCAAGGTAATGGCATCCAGCACCAATTGACGCTCTTGATGCGCGGAAATAATCGCTACCGGCAGCCACGGAAACGCCTCGCGCAGACGGGTTAACCCCTCTAACCCTTCGGCATCCGGCAGGCTTAAATCCAGCAGTAGCAGATCTAACTCCGCATTCTTCTCCACCCACGTCATCGCATCAGCGAGACTCTCCGCTTCCGCCAGTTGGCTACCTGCCAAGCCGCCGCTAATCACGGTTTTTAGCGCATCCCGGAACAGCGGATGGTCATCTGCCACCAACAGGGAATACATGGCGTCTCCTACCAAGGGATGAGGGCTAATCCTGCCATCGGGCTATATCGCTATTTGCTTTAGTGAACAACACTGTCTATGCACCTTAAAAAGCACCTTTAATAATCATAATACTCAGGAGCTCGACAATGATCTACGCCAACCCAGGTGATACCGGTTCAGTGGTGTCATTTGAAAAACGCTATGGCAACTATATCGGTGGTGAATTTGTTGCCCCGGTCAAAGGCCAGTACTTTGACAACATTAGCCCAGTTAATGGTCATGTTTTTTGCGAAATCCCTCGCTCAACAGCAGAAGATATCGATAAAGCACTGGATGCAGCTCACAAAGCGGCCCCTGCCTGGGGTAAGACGTCGGTTCAAGAGCGCAGCAATATCCTGTTAAAAATCGCCGACCGCATTGAGCAAAACCTAGAAATGCTCGCGGTGGCTGAAACCTGGGATAACGGTAAAGCGGTACGCGAAACCATCAATGCCGATATTCCATTGGCTGTCGATCACTTCCGCTACTTTGCAGGCTGCCTGCGCTCGCAAGAGGGCACCGCGGCGGATATCGATGCCAACACGGTTTCCTATCACTTCCACGAACCGCTGGGCGTAGTGGGTCAGATCATCCCCTGGAACTTCCCGATCCTGATGGCCGCCTGGAAACTGGCGCCTGCACTGGCGGCGGGTAACTGCGTGGTCTTGAAGCCCGCGGAACAAACCCCCGCGTCGATTTTGAAAGTGATGGAAGTGATTGGCGATCTGCTTCCTCCTGGTGTACTCAATATCGTTAACGGCTTTGGTGCTGAGGCAGGCCAAGCTCTGGCGAGCAGCAAGCGCATCGCCAAAATTGCGTTCACCGGCTCCACCCCCGTTGGTTCGCATATTCTGAAATGCGCGGCGGAAAACATTATTCCCTCCACCGTGGAGCTAGGTGGCAAATCCCCCAACATCTACTTCGCTGATATCATGAACGCCGAACCGACGTTTATTGATAAAGCGGTCGAGGGCTTGGTGCTGGCGTTCTTTAACCAGGGTGAAGTGTGTACCTGCCCGTCTCGCGCACTGATTCAAGAGAGCATGTACGACGAGTTCATGGCCAAGGTCATCGAGCGCACTAAAACCATCAAGCGTGGCAACCCATTAGATACCGATGTGCAGGTGGGCGCTCAGGCCTCCCAAGAGCAGTTCGACAAGATCATGTCCTATATGGATATCGCTCGCGATGAAGGTGCCGAATTCCTCACCGGCGGTAATAAAGAGACCATGGACGACAGCATCAATAGCGGTTACTACATTCAGCCCACGCTGCTGAAAGGTAACAACCAGATGCGCGTCTTCCAGGAAGAGATCTTTGGCCCAGTAGTGGCAGTCACTACCTTTAAGGATGAAGAAGAAGCGCTGGCGATTGCCAACGACACCGAATTTGGCTTGGGCGCAGGCGTGTGGAGTCGCGATATCAACGTCGCTTTCCGCATGGGCCGTGGCATTCAAGCCGGGCGCGTGTGGACCAACTGCTACCACCAGTATCCCGCCCACGCGGCCTTCGGTGGCTACAAGAAATCCGGCGTTGGCCGCGAAACCCATAAGGTGGCGCTTGAGCACTACCAACAAACCAAGAACCTGCTGGTCAGTTACGACATCAACCCGCTGGGCTTCTTCTAGCGTTCTGAAAAACGTCTAAACAGCCGCCCGGCTTTACGTCGGGCGGCTTTTTTATGGTGCGCCAGGCATGGCGCGCAGCGCCTTGACTGGCGCTGTTCCTGGGGGTGGCCTCAGGATGACTTGGGGGTGAAAGTCCCCTGCACGCCCGGTAAGGGGAAGTGCTAGCCGACGGCAAGGGTGTCCCTCGCGAGGGGGAATCTGAAGGAAGCCCAAGGCAAAACGCTGGCCTGACGAACAGGAAGCGGATACGAGGCGCTATGGCGGGGTGAGATGGCCATAATCATCAAAGCCCAATACTTGCACGGAACGTCATAACGTATATCCGACAGGCATAAGCGGGAAGGTCGCGCGTCTTACCCTGGGAGGTCTGGTGGTCTGCCACGGTGCTACCGGCGCCGAGAGGCGACGGGATGGATCACTAGGCGTCAGCAGAGGCCATAGTAAGTGCCGGTTCACCACGGCACCAAGGGCCGAACATGAAGAACCGCGAGTAGGCGATAACGTCTCGAGGATCGATCATGAAGACAGAAACCGACGCTAATACCGTCACTCACCCAGAGGGGCAGGAGCAGAACTCCGCGCCCCGGCCGGTGAGCGTCGAGACGATCCCGGCGTCGCTATCGTGGACGAAAGCGGAGCCAACCTCGCTCATGGAACGGGTCGTTGACCCGGAGAACATGGAGCGAGCTTATCGTCGGGTGGTCGGCAACAAAGGCGCGCCGGGTGTCGATGGCATGACGGTGTCTCAACTAGCTGACCACCTAAAGCAGCACTGGCCAACGCTGCGCGAGCGGCTATTGGCCGATGCGTATCACCCCAGCTCGATCCGAGCCGCCGCCATCCCCAAACCCAAGGGTGGGACGCGGCAGCTCGGTATTCCCACGGTTACCGACCGCTTAATCCAGCAAGCGCTGTCCCAGGTGCTCATGCCGATCTTCGACCCAGCGTTCTCTGTGTCGAGTTACGGCTACCGCCCGAAGCGCAGCGCTAAGCAGGCCGTCTCGGCCATGAAGACTCACGTCACCGCTGGCCACCGCTGGGTGGTCGACCTCGACCTAGAAGCCTTCTTCGACCGAGTGAACCACGACCTGCTGATGGCACGGGTCGCACGGCGCGTTAACGACAAGCGCGTGCTGCGTCTGATCCGCCGCTACCTGGAGGCGGGCCTGTTCCAGTACGGCTTGCCCACGCCGAGACGGCAGGGGACGCCCCAAGGCGGGCCATTCAGCCCGCTGCTGGCGAACATCCTGCTGGACGACATGGACAAGGAACTGGAACGCCGAGGTCACCGCTTCTGCCGCTACGCCGATGATGTGCAGGTGTATGTCAAAAGTCGGCGAGCAGGTGAGCGTGTCATGGACAGCTTGAGTGAGTATCTCGAGAGCTCACTCCGGCTGACGGTCAATCGCCGCAAAAGTGCGGTGGATCGGCCATGGAAACGCGGCTATCTAGGCTACAGTCTTACGCGGCACAAGCAGTCGAAATTGACGCTAGCCAAGAGTAGCCTGACGCGCATGATGCAGCGTGTCCGTGAGATCCTGAAGCGTGGCAGGGGGGGTAATATCCAACGGATAATCGAAGGGTTGAGGCCAGTCCTACGAGGATGGGCTAACTACTTTAACCTTGTTGATGTGAAACGCCCCTTGGAAGCGCTGGATCAATGGGTACGCCGCCGCTTACGCGGCCTGATCTGGCGGCAATGGAAGCGCCCGGCGACCCGGCGGCGGAAACTCCGAGGCTTAGGTCTGGACGCGTACCGTGCTTGGAAATCGGCGGGCAATGGGCGAGGGCCCTGGTGGAACGCCGGAGCCTCGCACATGAATGAGTCCCTGCCGAGAAAGTGGTTTTACGATCTGGGCCTGATCTCGGTACTGGATACGGTAAGATGGCTTAAACGTTCTGCATGAACCGCCGTGGTACGGAACCGTATGCCCGGTGGTGTGAGAGGACAGGGGAGGCGACTCCCCTTCCTACTTGATGGTGCGCTAGCCAGTATTCTCCAGCCAGCGGCGTGACATACGCTCAGCATGGGCAAGGTTGTTAACCACGGCAAATTTACCCACTTCGCGACGAATACCTGCACGCTTTATTTTCAGCGCCATGCGTGGCGGCAGCCCCGCAAAGATGACCCCCACGTCTTGCTCGCCTAACTCACGTCGCAGCGATTCCAGCGCCACCATGGCGGTGGTGTCCAGGCTGGGCACATCGCGCATATCCAAAACGACAATTCGTACGCTGTGATCAATGACTCGAAGTGTGGCAATGGCTTTTTCAGCCGCGCCGAAAAATAGCGGCCCGCTAATTTTGTAGAGCGCTACTTCTGGTGGGAAGTGCTCCCCTGTGGAGAGCGAGTCTAGGCGCTGGGTATTGGTTAGTTGCGCCATTCGGCGGATAAACAGAGCGGCGGCTAGGCCAATGCCGACAGCCACAGCGATGACCATGTCGAAAATAACTGTCAGTGCGAAGCAGATCACCAGTACCCAAACATCGCTGGCGGGTGCACTTTTTAGCGTGTGTACAAAGTGACGTGCTTCACTCATGTTCCAGGCAATGATAAACAGCAGTGCGGCCAAGGCCGCCATGGGCACATGACCCAGCACGCCCGCCAGCGCGACAACGGCCAGCAACACCACTAATGAATGCACTACGGCAGCGATAGGCGAAAAGGCACCGCTTTTGATATTGGTCGCGGTGCGCGCCAGTGCGGCCGTAGCAGTAATGCCGCCAAAGAAGGGCACCACCAGATTGCCGAGCCCTTGGCCAATCAGTTCGGCGTTGGGGTCGTGGCGGGTGCGGGTTAGGCCGTCGGCGACAACGGCGCAAAGCAACGATTCAATCGCAGCGAGTAAAGCGATCGCCAGCGCCGGGCCCAGCAGCGCTTGAATCAACGCAAAGTCGATTTCAAGCGGCGTGCCATCTGCACCGGGTAGGTGCCAAGGCGCCACGAAACTAGGCGCAAAGGGCGGAATGCCGCTGCCGCTTTCACCCTGAAACTCCCAGCTAAACCGCGAGGCGATCGTATCGACCTCAACGCCACTCATTAGCAGTAGCGAGGCTGCCAGCGTACCCACCGCTAACCCTACTAGCGGGGCAGGTATCGGGGTATTTAAGCGTGGCCAAACCAGCAGTGTTGCTAAGGTGACAAGTCCGACGCTGATCTCCGCCAGCGACAGCGTGGGCAGCGCTTGGCCAATCAGTAGCAGGTTATCCAGGGTGCTATCGCCCAGCTCGACCCCCGCCAAACCCAAAAAGTCAGGCAGCTGTAGCAGCGCAATTACCACACCGATGCCCGCCGTAAAGCCAAGTATGACGGGATAGGGTACGTACTGAATCAAACTGCCCAATCGCGAAAGCCCCAGCGCGACCAAAATAGCGCCCGCCATGAAGGTGGCAATCAGCAGCCCACCCAAGCCATGGTTGGCGACAATCGGGAAGAGAATGACCACAAAAGCGGCGGTAGGTCCGGATATATTAAATCGTGAGCCGCCGGTTAACGCGATCACCGCCCCTGCCACAATGGCCGTGTAGAGCCCGTGTTGGGGCGGCACGCCAGTGGCAATTGCCAGCGCCATGGAAAGCGGCACGGCAACCACGCCAATCGTAAGCCCCGCCATTACGTCGCGCTTTAATTTGCCCAGCGAATAACCTTCACGCCAGGCGTTGAGTAACGCACTGCCAGGCATCGGGAAAACGTACCCCGAGGGTCGATGTGCGCGGGACATAGGCAAGCCTCATAGACGACAGGAAAATCAGTTCTTTACGCTACGCCTACCCCTGTATTTTCACAACAAGTCGTTAGTCGCGGAGTCGTTCGCGCACAAAAAAAATCCCGGCACAGAGGCCGGGATTGTGTTTGCTTTAACGTTGAAGCTATTACATCTGGGAATCTTCGGGCGGTTCGCCGATGGTGCCAGGCATTGCCTGCACATGGCCCATCTGCTGGCCCGCAAGCGTCAGGAAGTGCAGATGGCGCTCATATTCGCAGACCAAATCACCTATCACCTGACCACGGGTGTAGCCGTTAAGGTCTTTATCCTGGCCGCCTTCTGCTAGGTATACATCCAAGCGCACATAGAAGTCATCGTCCGCCGGGATGAAGCTTGGTGTACGCATGCGGTGCGGGCACACCTGGTAGACAAAGCTGGTGGCTTCACCAAAATCGACCTGGAGCATCAAGTTGGGCAGCGTTTCACCCTCTAGGTGCTCTTCGGTCACATTGGCGGTTTGGCCGCGGCTTTCAAGCTCTTGGGCAAACTGTGTCATCGCAGGACGAATAGAGTGCTCAATCGTCGCAGCGGCACCCGCACGGTTGGAGGTATCCAAGGCGCGATCCAAGCGCTCCTTCCAGTCGCCGCCGGGGGCGCCACCGGCAATCATGCGGCGCGCATCGGCCTTGCTTCCTTCCATTTTCAGGGCTTTATACATGCCTACCATTACAGCGAAAATCACCAGCGAGAAAGGCAGAGCGGTGATGACCACGGCACTTTGCAAAGCGTTTAAGCCACCGGCCATTAGCAAGGCAATGGTGATCAAACCGATCGTTGCCGACCAGAAAATGCGTAGCTTCACCGGCGCATCGTGGTTCACGTCGCTCAAAATCGAGGTGAAGTTGGCCAGTACCAGCGCACCGGAATCCGCTGAGGTGATAAAGAACACAATGCCCAAGACGGTGACGACAGCTGCGGTAAGACCCACATAAGGATAGTATTCAAGCAGCGTATAGAGCGTCGTTTGCGGCGTGTTAAGCGCCTGTTCACCTAGCTCGGCAACGCCTTGGTTGGCCACTAGCTCAATACCGCTGTTACCGAAGACCGACATCCACACCATCATAAAGGCCAGCGGAATAAACAAGGCGCCAGCGACGAATTCGCGAATGGTACGGCCACGGGAGATACGCGCCAGGAATAGGCCTACGAACGGCGTCCAGGCAATCCACCAGCCCCAGAAGAAGATCGTCCACCACATCTTCCACTCTTGGGCGCTCTCATCGGCGAAGGCGTAAGTATCAAAGCTGGCGCCCACAAAGCCTGATAAATAATCACCGGCGTTGTTGACCACTTTATCCAGCAACATCAGGGTGTCGCCCGAAAAGAGGACAAACAGCATTAGCGCCAATGCCAGCAGCATGTTGAACTCTGATAAGCGGCGAATGCCTTTCTCAACGCCGGTCACTACAGAAATCGTCGCTAATACGACCACCAGAACAATCAAAATCACCTGCACGGTGAGGGTTTCCGGCACACCAAACATATAGGTGAGGCCGTAATTCAACTGCATCACCCCGATACCCAAGCTGGTAGCAATACCAAACACAGTGGATATTACTGCGGTAATGTCTACCGCGTTGCCAATCGGGCCGTGAATACGCTTACCGAGGATCGGGTAGAGCGCGCTGCGAATCGCCAGCGGCAAACGGTGCCGGTAGCTGAAGTACGCCAGCGCCATACCCATCAACACGTACAGCCCCCAACCGGAGAGCCCCCAGTGCAGATAGGTTTGAACGACGGCGTTACGCATCGCTTCCTGGCTTTCCGGCGTTAAATCCGGCGGTGCCAAATAGTGCGCAACCGGCTCAGCAACGCTGAAGAACAGCAGATCGATACCAATACCCGCGGCAAACAGCATGGCCGACCAGGAGAGTAGCGAAAACTCAGGCCGGGAGTGATCAGGCCCAAGACGAATGCTGCCAAAGCGCGACATGCCAATCGCGACCACGAATACCAGGTACGCCACGATAGCGAGCATGTAGTACCAACCAAAGGTTTTGCTCACCCAGGCAAGGCCTGCATCAAAGAAAGCGCCAGCTTGCTCGGTAAACAGCATAGTGAGCACTAAGAAAATCACAATGCCTGCCACGCTACCGTGGAACACTACGGGGTTAAGGCGATCGCGGGAGGGGAGAATAGGGTTGTCTTTCGCCATGCAGGCGGACTCCTGTTGTTGAAGGTGATGGTTAAGACAAGATTTTATTTTGAATGAACGTTCAAATAAAATACGCGATTAAGCCTTTCCCTTCAAGTTTACCTCTCCTCTCATAGGTTGAATCGACACAACGCTATCGATCTAAAAACAATATTCCAGACGCATTAACGCCCGGCGAACCGGGCGTTAATGCTAGCGTTTAAAAAGTACTCAACGCTTATTCACTATCAGCGCTGTCTTCGTTGTCGCCGTGGTGGCCACGTTTGCCATGCTTACCCCGATACTCTTCATGGGCTTCGCGCATGGCGGTGCGCAGTGCTTCCTGCTCTTCATCTGAAAGGATTTCAGCAACGCGCTCTTTATGTTCATCACGCAGTGCGTGCATCGCTTCACGGTGCTCAGCGTGAGCTTCGTTGAGCTCAGCCTGCTTCTCTTCAGAGATCTCGGCGCGCTCATACACTTCCTGGCGACGCTCCTCCATGCGCTCTTCCATGCGCTCGCGATCCGCGCCGCGACCTTCGTGGTCACCATGGTTATCCGCCTGAGCGGTCAGTGCTAGCGGCGCAATGGCGATCGCTAGCAGAGCTGGGGCGAACAGTTGGCGAATTGACAGTTTCTTAGCATTTGAAATATTCATAAGTTCTCTCCTGGTGAGTTGACGATGCCAGTATCGCTAGACGCAGTGCAAACCGTTTGCAGATAGTGTGCAACAATCATGATCTTATTGGATTGTTGCAGGTCGTAGTCGGTAGGTGAGGGGTCACCTAGTTATCAAGGAGCATCATAATGTCGCGAACCGAGCAACTTCGCGTGTGCCAGCAGCGTGGCGCGTTGACTAAACTGCGCCGCGTTACCGGCCTGGGGGCAATTGCCTTACTACTGAGCGGGTGCAGCGCTTCGCAGCACGTAAGCCAGGGCGAACCTGCCGTTAAAAGCAGTTCGCTGCGTGAATCCCAGCCATTTTCCCGTTTGGCGCCTAGTACCTACACGCCCGACGATTGGCCGCAGGCGTTAAACGCGGATGTCTACCTACCTGATGGCCCAGCAGATACGCTTCGACCGGCGGCATTGGTAGTACACGGCGGCGGATGGCGAAACCGCACACCTGAAGATATGCAGGGCATCGCTGAACAGTTGGCTGGGCAGGGGTATGTGGCAGTCAATATAGAGCACCGCTTTGCACCGGAGTATCGCTTCCCTAGCCAGCTACATGATTTGCAGCAGGCCATGGCCTGGATTCATGCCAATGCCGATGAGTGGCAGGTGGATACAAACCGCATTGTTGGGGTGGGGTTTTCATCTGGCGCGCATCTAGTCAGTTTGCTGGCGCTCGCCGGGGTAGAAGGGCCGTTAGCTGAGCCCTACGGCGGTACACAGAGCCGTTTAGCCGCCGTGCTGGCCGGTGGTCTTCCCAGTGATTTACTGAAGTTTGATGACGGGCCGCTGGTGGTTGATTTTATCGGCGGCACCCGTGCAGAAGAGACCGAGGCGTACCGGTTAGCATCGCCTGCCTGGCAAATAACCCCTCAGGCCCCGCCGTTCTTCCTATTCCACGGCAAATGGGATCAATTAGTGCCGGTGGATCACGCCACGGACTTCTATCAAGCCCTGCAAGTCAATAACATCGAAAGTGAACTTTACTTGCAGCGCTGGCGCGGCCACTTTGCCAGCTTTCTACTGCGCGGCGGAGCAATTGATGCAGGCATCGCGTTTCTCAATCGGCAGGTAAATCCCTAGCCCTCCGGCTGATACTTATAACCGACCCCGTATACCGAGCGGATGATCTCAAGTTCGGGGAGCGTTTCGTGGATCTTTTTGCGCAGTTTTTTGATGTGGCTGTCCACGGTGCGCTCTGAAACGATGCGGTTGTCGCGGTACATGTGGTCCATCAGCTGTTCGCGGCTGAAGATACGCCCCGGTGCCTGCATCATGACGCGTAATAACTGAAACTCCACTGCGGTCAGGCCTAAATCCTGCCCATAAGCGAGCGCTTGCCAGCCGTCTTCGTTTAACACCACCGGGGCGTTTTGCGCCGTGTTTGGGGTATCGGCCACTGCCTGGCTACGGCGCAGTACGGCTTTGACCCGAGCGACGACTTCACGGGGGCTGAACGGCTTGCAGATGTAGTCATCCGCACCCAGCTCCAGTCCTAGCAAGCGGTCAACCTCTTCTACCTTGGCGGTGACCATGATGATGGCAATGGAGGGCCACTGCTGGCGAATTTCCCGGCTCAAAGTGAGGCCATCTTTACCCGGCAGCATAATATCGAGTAGTACCAAAGCAGGGGAGTGCTGCTCCAGCCAAGGTATCACTTCATCACCATGGCCTAGTGTTGTCACCTCAAAACCATGGGTGGTTAAGTAGTCCGCCATTAAGCGGGCGATCTTCGGTTCATCCTCAACAACGAGCAAAGAGGCGGCATGAGACATAGCGGTAGACTCGCTTAGCAGTGAACGGGAAAGCATGGCTTAACTGATCTTGAAATATCAGCTCTTAAAATATCAGTTTCTAAAACATCTGTTCTTAATGCATAAGCCCTGGAAACATAAGCCCTGAAACATTAAATAGTTTTCATTAGAGGAAAGCGAAGCGTCCAGCGCAGTCCACCTAGCGTTGAGGTAGAAGGCGCCAGCGTTGCACCATGTGCGTTAACCAAAGCGCTGGCGATGGAGAGCCCTAAGCCACTGCCGCCGCTAGCACGGCTGCGCGAACCTTCCACGCGATACAGCCGTTCGGTTAAGCGTGCAAGCTCACCCTCCGGCACGCCCGGCGTACTATCTTCCCAAGTGACCACTGCCATCCCCTGTTGAGTGGTGAGCGTGACGCGGAGTTCGCCCGGTGGCTGGGTGTAAGCGCAGCTATTATCCAGCAGGTTGTTCCACAGCTGGCGCAGGCGCTGGGCATCGCCGCGAATCTTGATGCCAGGCTCTATCTGTTCCGTCAGCGTTAAACCACTTTCGACTAACCAGCGGTCGGCGTCGGCCAATCGGCTGGAAAGGCAATCGCTAAGATCCATCGGCGCAAGCTGAATATCCAGCGCGCCCGCGTCGCTTTGTGAAAGTAGGCGTAAATCTGCCACTAGACGCTCTAGTTGACCCACCTCTTGGGCGAGTGAGCCGAGGTTCTCCTGATTCAGGGGCCGAATGCCATCCTGCATGGCTTCGATCTCTCCGCGCAGTACCGCCAGCGGCGTGCGCAGCTCATGGGCCGTATCTGATACCCAGCGGGCGCGGGCATCGCGGCTGGCTTCCAGCGTGGCGGCAAGCACATTGAAATCACGCGCTAGGCGTGAGAGCTCGTCGCGGCCGCGTTCCGGTAGCCGAGTATGATAGTCACCTTCGGTGAGGCGCAGCGTGGCACCCGCGAGAGCCCGTGTGCGACGCCCAAGCCACCAGGAGAGCCCGCCCGCCAGTAGCAGCGATGCCACGCAGAGTGATATGACGATAAGCACTAGGTTACGCTGCTGGCGCTCCAGAAAGCGGCTCTCCATGCGCTCCATCATCTCCCGAGGAGGCCGGAATCCCAACGACCCAATTTGGGTGTCGCCGCTTTCCAGTGGCAACCAGTGCCAGTTGCCAGAGTTTTCGCGCCCGCTATGGGGGGGAACTACAAAGCGGCCATCTTGCGCACGCAAGCTGAAATCGCGCGCTTCGCCTAACGGTGAAGGCCGGTCACGATGCTCTTGGCCCAACTCAAAGCGAACGATAAACGGCCAGCGTTCCGGTGACTGCTCTAGCCACTCCCAGCTCTGCTGGGTTTCCCAGCGAGTAACAAGACCATCTGCCAGCAGCGCGGCGCGGCGCTCCTGAGCTTGATTGAGATAGTCGAGAAAGCCGCGGTCAATACTGTAGGAGACCGCCAGAAACATACTGGCTGAGATGGCCACATTGACGCTAAGAATAATCACAAACAGCTTGAGCCCTAGCCGGGAGGGCCGCCATTGGCGTATTGCGGTGAGCACAGCCATTAATGAGCTCCCTCTTCTTGATTAGGCGCATTTTTCTCTAGCTGATTTTTACCCAGTGCGGGCTGGCGGGGCGCACTAAACCGCTCGCGTACATTCTCCATGCCGAGATAGAGGCAGGGCACCAGAATCAGCAAAATCGCGGTGGCGAACAGCATGCCAAAGCCCAGTGAAATCGCCATAGGGATCATAAAGCGCGCCTGCCGCGAGGTTTCCAAAATCATCGGTGCCAGACCCAAAAAGGTCGTTAGCGTGGTCATCATGATTGGCCGCAGTCGACGCGTGGCCGCTGCCACGATGGCTTCCCGGGCGCCCATGCCTTCGCGGCGTTTACGGTTAGCGTAGTCTATCAGTACCAGCGCATCATTAATGACCACGCCGGAGAGCGCCAACATACCGAGCAGGCTGATAATCGAAAGCCCAAAGCCCATAATCATATGCCCCGCGACGGCACCAACAATGCCAAAGGGGATGGCGGCCAGCACCAGCAGCGGCTGCAAATAGCTTCTGAAGGGAATAGCGAGCAGGGCGTAAAGGGCGGCAATCATTAGCCACATGGAGGTTTTTAGCGTTGCCAAGTTGTCGGCGGTGTCCTGCTGACGACCGCCCATGCTGACCTCAAGCCCTGGCCAGGTCGCTTCCAGATTGGGGAACACCTCTTCCTGGAGCGTCGCAAGCACTTGGTTGATCGCCAGATCGCTCTCCGAGTCGGCAGTCACGGTAATAATCCGCCGCCCATTAATGCGTTCAAGGCTGCTGGAGGCTTGGCTAATGGTGATATCAGCGACACGCGACAGTGGCACACTCAAGCCATCGGGCGTGCGCACCGGCATGCGGTAGAGTTCGTTCAGACTGTCACGGTTGTCGTTGGGCAAGCGAACCTCAACGCTGATTTCGCTGCGCCCGACGTACTGCTCAAGCGCCGTGGCACCTTGCAGTGGCCCACGCAGGGCTTGGGCTAGGTTTGTACCTGTAAGCCCCAAGGCGCGTCCCTCAGCAGAAAGGCGCATCTCTAGCTGCGGTTTACCGTCGCCCAGGCCGCTGTCGATATCGGTAAGTCCATAGCCGCCCAGGGTTTCTGCCAAGCGTTCGGCGGCGGCTTCCAATACCTGGGTGTCCGGGTGGGAGAGGCGCAGGCTGAGTGCTGCACCGCTACCGGGACCGCCGACGTCCGCTTCAAAACGCACCGACTGGGCGCCAAGTAGATCGCCGGTCAGGTCGCGCCACTCTCGGGCAATCCGCGACGGTGGCCAAGCCTCTAAACTCTCACTGGCAATATCTAAACGCACTTCCAGGCTTTCGCCGTCCAGGCGGCTGCGTGAACTGCTAAAGCTGAGGGTCTCTTCGCGATCGCTGAGGGCATCGGCGGCGTCTAGCAGCTGTTGACTAAGCTCGCGGCTAACGCTGATGTTGCTGCCAATGGGCAACGTTACCGAGGCCTGCACCTGATCCGACTCAACCCTCGGCATCAGCGAGAAGCCTAGCCGCCCGCTCATCGCCCAGGAGAGGGCGATTAGCAGAATAGCGATGCCCAGCGAAATACTCAGCAGGCGCTGGTTTAGCGCGCGCTGTAGGAAAGGCTCAAACTGGCGATAAGTGAAATGGTGCAAGCCGCCCTGAAGGCGTTGTCGCAGCGCTTCAAGAGGGCGCTGCCACGCCGGGGTTTGGCGCGGTTTGCGGCTATGCGCTAGGTGGGCGGGCAGAATGACGAGCGCTTCCAGCCAGGAGATCAGAAAGACGGTCACTACCACCACCGGAACGGTGGCAAAAATCAGCCCCAAAAAGCCGGGTAAAAACAGCAGCGGCAGGAAGGCGACGATATTGGACAGAATCGCGAACGTAAGCGGCGTGGCGATCTCGCTGGCGCCTTTGACCGCTGCATCGCGCAGCGAGTAGCCCTCTTCCCGATAGCTGTAGATATTTTCGCCAACGATAATGGCGTCATCCACCACAATCCCCAGGGCGATAATAAAGGCGAACATCGACATCATATTGAGCGAGACGCCGATCCAGGGTAGAAACAGCATCGCCCCTAGAAACGCCGTCGGAATACCCAGTGTGACCCAGAACGCCAACCGCGCTTCCAAAAACAGCGCCATGAGCACCAAGACTAGCGCTAGGCCCATCCAGGCATTTTTTAACAGCAGGCTGAGACGGTCTTCGTAAACTTCTGAGCTGTCGCGGGAAATATCCAGGCTAACGCCTTCCGGCATGCCTGTGCGTAGGCGCTCAAGCTCACCGTTGACGGCTTCTGAGATACTGGTCGGGGTTTGGTCGCCAATCTGATAAACATCGACGGAGAGACCGGGTTGGCCGTTGTAGAACTCTTCACGGTCCGTTTCAGCAAAGCCGTCGCTCACTCTGGCGATCTCACCCAGCGTAATGGGGGCCCCTTGGGTACTGGTCAGAATCGGCAGCTCCGCAAAGGCCTCGGCGCTGTTACGCCGCCCCTGGTAGCGGATCAACCATTCACCTTCGGCCGTGGTTAACTGGCCACTGGCAAGGTCCAGCGCCTCTTCGGCGATGCGGCTAGCCAGCTCCTGGTGATCCAGGCCAAAGCGCTCGATGGCCTCTTCATCCAGATGGACTTGAATCTCCCGCTCGCGGTTACCGGAGAGCTCCGCTCGGGAAATGCCTGAAGTGGCTTGCAGCTCGCCACGCACATCTTCGGCTGCGTCATGCAGCGCCTCTAGGCCGACTTGGCCATACACCTGCAGGCTGAGCACGCTGCGCGACCGCCCCGCCAAGGTGAAACGTGGTGGATCGGCGGCGCTGGGCAGCGTGGTGATAGCATTCACCGCCTGCTGAATATCCTGATAGACGCGCATCACATCAATGCCATCTATCAGTGTGGCGCTAACGTTAGCACTCCCTTCGCTGGCCGTGGCGGTAAGCTCATCAATGCCTTCGACATCGGCAATCGCCGCCTCTACGGGTAGTAGTAGGCTCTGCTCAACATCTTCCGGCGTGGCGCCGGGGTAGCTAATCGTCACTTGAACGACTTCGGTGTCGAATTCGGGGAACACCTCTTTTTTAATCGCCAGCGAGGCCATTAAGCCGCCGACGATAAACAGCACCATCAGTAAGTTAGGCGCTACCCCGTGGTCGACCATCCATGCCAGTGGGCCACGTGGCGCCTTCATGATTCGTCTCCCGATTCATCTCCCGCTTGAGCCGGGGTGTCATTGGGCCGCCGAATGCGGACTAGCTGGCCCTCACGGGGTTGCGCCAAGCCCGCCGTAACCACCTGCTGGCCAATTTCAAGGCCGCTGCGAATCAAAGCGTCTTCTTCACCGCGATAGGCCAGCGTGACGGGCGTACGGCGCAGGCGGTTCTCCTCGTCTACTCGCCAGGTTACGTCACCCGGGCGAAGTGCTGCTGAGGGCAGGGAGAGAAGCTGCTCTTGGATGGCTGGTTGAAAGGACGCGCGCAGAACATCGCCCAGGCGCAGGGCAGAGCCTTCACTCTCTAGCGCAAGGGGATCGTTCACCGCGATGAGTACCTGTGCCTGCAGGCCATTCTCTTCCAGGCTGGGGAGCATTGACACTAGCGTGCCTTCGCGTGTCGCGCCTTCGGGCCAGCCACGGCTGGTTAAGGTGACGTTGCTGCCCGCTTCCAACCACTCCATCCATTCGCCGGGCAGTGATGCGCGCACCCAAAACTGCTCTACCCCCACCAAATGCAACACTTCTGTTCCTTGGCTAAGCAGGCTGCCGGCGCCTACCAAGCGTTCTTGCACCATCGCCCGCCAGGGAGCGGTGAGGGTGGCGCGTTCAACATTCAGTGCCGCCTGATCGCGTGCCACGCGTGCCTGGGTAAGTTCAGCTTGCGCTTGGCGCAGCTGTGGTTCTCGCAAAACCAGCGCTTGGCGTTCAGCGGAGAGCTGACGACCAAAAGATTCATACTCACTGCGGGCGCGCTGCTGCTCTGCCTGCTCTAAAGCAAGCAGCGCCTGAGCATTGGCCAGCTGTGCTTGGGCATCTTCCAGTGTCAACGCTAAGTCAGCTTGATCTATAAAGGCCACGGCTGCGCCCTGCTCGACGACTTGGCCAGGCACGACGCCCTCAGCAAAACGCTCTAACTGACCTGCCACACGGCTTGCCAGCATCGCCTCTTGCTCTGCTTCGACACGACCAAAACCGTAGAGATTAGGGGCCTGGGCCGTCGCGGTAACGGTCATTACGTCTACCATTGTAGGTAGAGGTTCCGGCGGCGCTGTGCGCGCGATGCGGGGTGGCTGAGATATGATCCACCAAGCGAGCACGAGGGTGCCGACAAGAATCAACAATGCAGCCACGGCACCTAAACGAACGCGGCCTCGTTGATAAGACGAGGAAGAGGGGGAAAAGGAGCGTTTTGGTATCATTACCGCGCGTCATCCGTTGGCTAGGGCGAAAATTCCAGAAAAATAAGCGTATGATGCTAGCATCACGCATTGTTAAGCAGCCATTAGTCAAACAATGTGCAAATAACATGCAATTAACATTTACTTGGCACTCACTTGATACCAATAGACTGACTGGTCTACTTTAATCGTATGAAAAACAATGTAACCCGCGACAAATTAATTGATAGTGGCGCCCAGCTGATTAGTCAGCAGGGCTACAACGCGACGGGTATTAATGCCGTTTTAAAGGCCTGCGATGTACCCAAAGGCTCCTTTTATCACTACTTCTCCAGTAAAGAGGATTTCGGGCTGGCGGTGATTGAGCGCTTTGCGGCTACTTATGAAGAAACCCTGGTGGCACTGCTGGAAGATAGTGATACGCCGCCACTTGAGCGCCTGAAACGGTACTTCGCGGCTGGCCGTGACCATATGCACGAGTGCGATCATGCCACAGGCTGCTTGATTGGCAACCTTGGCCAAGAGCTTTCAGGCCAGAGCGACACCTTCCGCGATGCGTTAAACCTCGTGCTGCAGCGCTGGGAACAGCGCTTCGTGCGATGCCTGCAGGATGCACAGGCGCGAGGTGATATTGCCAGCCACACCGCACCCGAGGCGCTTGCCAGCTTTATTCTTACCGGTTGGGAAGGTGCCATTTTGCGTGCCAAAACGCTTAAATCCGTCGAGCCGATGGAGCAGTTTGAAACGATCCTGTTCCAGCAAGTACTGGTACGCCCATCGCCATAGCCAGCGATGGACGTGACGTTGAGCGCGTATTAAAAGCCTTCCAAGACCAGTTTGCCAATCGTGCTGTTGCTCTCAATCAGGGCGTGCGCACGTTTTAAGTTCTCGGCGCTGATGGGGCCCAATACCTCGCCTAGGGTAGTTTTTAGCCGACCGTCATCGACCATAGCTGCTACTTCGCTGAGCAGGTCATGCTGCTTGGCGAGATCGTCCGTCGCGAACAGCGGGCGGGTAAACATCAGCTCCCAATGCAGTGACACGCTTTTCATTTTTAGCTTACGCACATCAATCAGCTCAGGATCATCAATCAGTGCCAGCTTGCCTTGCGGCTTTAACGCCTTAATGATCGCATCAAAGTGGTGATCGGTTTGATTGAGGCTAATCACCATATCCACCTGCTCGTAGCCTGCGGCGATCAGCGCTTCATCCAGCGGCTGGTGATGATCAATCACCGCATCAGCGCCTAATGACGTCACCCATGCTTGGCTTTCGGGTCGGGACGCCGTACCGATCACGGTAATATCGGTGAGCTGTTTAGCAAGCTGAATCAAAATAGAGCCCACGCCACCCGCAGCGCCAACCACTAACAAGGTTTTACCTTGAGTATTGCGCGTGCCCAGCTCCAGCCGGTCAAACAGCAGTTCCCAGGCGGTAATGGCAGTTAGCGGCAGAGCGGCTGCTTGGGCGTCAGAAAGGCTTTTCGGAGCTAGGCTGGCGATGCGCTCATCGACCAGTTGAAACTCAGCGTTAGAGCCCTGGCGAGCAATATTGCCCGCGTACCATACGCGATCACCCGGCTGAAAACGCGTAACAGCGCTGCCAATGGCATCCACAATACCCACTGCGTCATAACCCAGCACACGCGGCTCGCCGCTTTCTAGCAGGGCGCTGTTACGCACTTTGGCATCCACCGGGTTTACGGAAATCGCACTAACTGCAACGCGAATGTCGTGGGCTTCTGGTGCTGGGATAGGTAACTCAATCTCTTGAAGTGCATCAGGATGGTCGATGGCCAGGCTTTGAGTAAAGGCGAACGCTTTCATAGTAGTTCTCTTGTTAACGATAAGTGGCACCATCATGCCCGGATGTTGTTTTATTAAAAAGAACTCTGCTGCGTAATATCAGCGCAGGCTGAATTGATTCGTTATGACATAAGTTAGGAGCTCATCATGTTTGAAGGGTTTGAAAAACAGACGCGCCACGTTAATAGCGTCGAGATCGCTTTTCGAATGGGCGGCAGTGGTCCGGCACTGCTCCTGCTTCATGGCCACCCTCAGACTCACGTGATTTGGCACAAACTCGCAGAGGAGCTTGCCCGGCACTTCACCGTTATCGCAGCCGACCTGCGCGGATACGGCGACAGCAGTAAGCCTGTTGATGACCCCGAGCACCTTAATTACTCCAAGCGTGCCATGGCGAACGATATGGCCGAGCTAATGAGCGCGCTCGGTTTTGAGCATTTCAAAGTGCTGGCCCATGACCGAGGCGCGCGGGTCGCTCACCGTTTAGGGATTGACCACGCTGAGCGCGTAGAGCGTATGGTGCTATTAGATATTGCCCCCACGCTGGCCATGTATCGCGGCACCACGGAGGCCTTTGCGCGTAGCTATTGGCACTGGTTCTTCCTGATTCGCCCTCAGCCGCTGCCGGAAATGTTGATTCAGAGCGACCCTGCCCAATACCTGAAAAGCGTGATGGGCGCCCGCAGTGCCGGTATGGCGCCTTTCTCACTGGAAGCGCTAGCTGAGTATGAACGCTGCCTTGCGCTTCCCGGTACGGCCACCGGTATCTGCGGAGACTATCGCGCCAGCGCCACGATTGATTTAGAACACGATCAGGCGGATATCGACGCGGGCGTAAAAATCACCTGCCCGCTAAAAGTGATGTGGGGCGCCGAAGGGGCCATTGAAGCCTGCTTCGATGCCTTGGCTGAATGGCGCAAGGTAGCCGCCCAGGTAGATGGCAAAGCGCTTCCATGCGGCCACTACATCGCCGAGGAGGTCCCCGAACTACTGCTTGAGGAAGCGCTGCCGTTTTTGCTCGGTGGTGAATAGGCGAATAAAGCGACTGCCCAAGACGAATCGGGTAAAAAAACTGGATAATGGCTGCCATTCGCCTACCGGCTTATGTATTTAACCGCCCAGGCACACTCATTACCCCGGACGCCCGCTCATGGAAATCAAAGTTAACTATCTCGACAACCTCCGCCTGGAGGCCAAGTTCGACGATTTTACGGTCATCTCCGACCAGCCAATTCGCTATAAGGGCGACGGCTCGGCGCCTGGGCCGTTTGACTATTTCCTGGCTTCATCGGCCATGTGCGCTGCCTACTTCGTCAAGGTGTACTGCAACGCACGGAATATTCCCACCGAGAATATCCGCCTGTCGCAAAACAACATTGTCGACCCGGAAAACCGCTACAAGCAGATTTTCAAGATACAGATCGAGCTGCCAGAAGATATATCGGAAAAGGATCGCGAAGGCATGCTGCGCTCCATTGACCGCTGCACGGTGAAGAAAGTCGTCCAGACCGGCCCCGAGTTCCAGATCGAAGTAGTCGAAAACATCGACGAAGACGCCCAGGCGCTATTGATGGGCACCCCGGAAGCAGGCAGCACCTATATCGAGGGCAAGGACCTGCCGCTGGAGCAGACCATCGCCAATATGAGCGGGATACTGGCCGACCTCGGCATGAAGATCGAAATCGCCTCCTGGCGCAACATCGTGCCTCACGTCTGGTCGCTGCATATTCGCGATGCGGCTGCCCCCATGTGCTTTACCAACGGTAAAGGCGCCACCAAAGAGAGCGCGCTGTGCTCGGCATTGGGCGAGTTTATCGAGCGCCTGAGCTGCAACTTCTTTTACAACGACCAGTTCTTTGGCGAAGAGATCGCGAATAGCGAATTCGTTCACTACCCCAATGAGAAGTGGTTCAAGCCGGGCCCGAACGATGAACTGCCTGCGGAGATTCTCGACGAGCACTGCCTGGCGATCTACAACCCGGAAGGCGAGCTGTGCGGCTCCAACCTGATCGATACCAACTCGGGCCGCGAAGACCGGGGCATTGTCTCTCTGCCTTATGTGCGCCAATCCGATGGCGAAACGGTTTACTTTCCGTCCAACCTGATCGAAAACCTGTTCCTGAGTAACGGCATGAGCGCGGGCAATACCCTAGTGGAAGCCCAGGTGCAGTGCCTTTCGGAAATCTTTGAGCGGGCGGTAAAGCGGGAAATCCTTGAGCAAGAATTCACCCTGCCGGATGTGCCGCAGAGTGTGCTAGCGAAATATCCCAGCATTGTCGAAGGCATCAACGCTTTGGAAGCTCAGGGGTTTCCGGTGTTGGTCAAAGATGCCTCCATGGGCGGGCAGTTTCCGGTCATGTGTGTCACCCTGATGAATCCGCGCACCGGCGGTGTGTTTGCTTCCTTTGGTGCTCATCCCAGCTTCGAAGTGGCGCTGGAGCGCAGTCTGACTGAGCTACTTCAGGGCCGCAGCTTCGAGGGCCTGAATGATCTACCGCTGCCGACCTTTAACTCACAAACCGTGGCCGAGCCCAACAACTTTGTTGAGCACTTTATCGACTCGGTGGGCGTGGTCTCCTGGCGTTTCTTTAGTGCCAAGCCTGACTTCGAGTTCAGCGAGTGGGATTTCTCGGGCAGCAATGATGAAGAAGCCGAAACATTGTTTGGCATTTTTGAAGAGCTAGGTGCAGAAGTGTACATGGCGGTTCACGAAGATTTGGGCGCGCCTGTCTGTCGCATTCTGGTGCCGGGCTACTCCGAGGTCTATCCCATCGAAGATCTGATTTGGGATAACACCAATAAGGCGCTGGATTACCGCGAAGATATCCTCAATCTGCACCGCCTAGACGACGATCAGCTCACTGATCTGGTTGAGCGGTTGGAAGAGAGCCAGATGGATGACCACGCCGATATCATCACCCTAATTGGTATCGAGTTTGATGAAAACACTGAGTGGGGCCAGCTAACCATTCTGGAACTGAAGCTGTTGGTCTATCTGGCGCTGCAGCGTCATGAAGAGGCGCTGGACTGTGTGCAGATGTTCCTCCAGTACAACGACAACACCGTCGAGCGCGGCTTGTTCTATCAGGCAGTGAATGCGGTGCTGGAAATTGTCCTGGACGACGAGCTGGAACTTGAAGACTATCTATACAACTTCCAGCGCATGTTCGGTGAAGAGACCATGGCGGCTGTTGTTGGCTCGGTGAATGGGGAAGTGCGCTTCCACGGCCTTACACCAACCAACATGCAGTTGGAAGGCCTTGAACGCCACCAGCGCTTGATCGAAAGCTATAAGAAGCTTCACGCGGCACGGGCGGCAAAAGCTAGTATTTAAGCATCAATCAGACACGATGATTATTAACCTACTCTGCTGGTGCTAGTGCATCAGCAGAGTAGGTTGGATGCCTGAAATATAGACTTTTTAGCTTGATGCATGTGAAACGGTAGTTAAGGACTTCCATGAAACACAGAATTATCTTCGCAATTCTTATGTCATTTACGCTATCACTGATCATGTCTGCCTGGATCACATTCGTAAATATTGGTGCGCATTCCAATTTCTTTAGCCTTTGGATGCACGCTTGGTTCTTAGCGTGGCCAGCCGCCGGAATCATCGCGTTTATCAGCGGCCCTTTTATTCATAAGCTAGCCCAACGCATTGCTGAGAAGCTCTGAGTGCTTGGCTATGATTTACTAGCCTTGCTAGAAATAACGCTTAGCGTCGTTACGGTGATGAGTATCAACCCCATGCCAATCATTTGAATAACGTCGAGGCTTCCATCTAAGAGTAAGAAGCCAAATAGGGTTGCGGTGACGGGTTCCACCATTGCTATCATCGAGGCTAGGGCCGGCGCAGTATGTTTCAGGCCGATGATATAAAACACAAACGATAGGCCTGCCCCGAGTACGCCCAGGGTTAAGAACAAGGGCCATTGTGGTGAGCCTAAAACGCTCACGGTTTGGTCAATATCGCTTGGCAATATGAGCACGATGGAAAGCACTGCGAAGGCAATCGAAAGTATGGCTTGGGGGCTGCCATGGGGAGCCGCATATTTAAAGCCGAAAATGAATACCGCGTAGGAGAGCCCCGCGAGTAGCCCAGTTCCTATACCGATCAGGGATAAACCGCTGGCGCCTACTTCGTGAAGCTTTGTCAGCAAGACAATACCAACCATGACGAGAGCGATGGCTGCCCACTTTGAAACTGTGGGTCTTTCAAGCTTTAGCGCAAATGATATGAGATAAACAAACACCGGGGCGCAATACATCAGTGTGGCAGCCACAGCCACGCTACCGTGCTCGATACTTATGAAATAGAAAGAGAAGTTGCCTGCTACCCCTAAGCCTGCGATAGCAGCCCAGAGCCATAACTTACGGTTCGAGAGCCCACTGCTACGTGGTCGAATCAGCAACCAGACAAGTACGAAAAGCAGCCCGACAAACCCACGATAGAATGATACGACGGAAGGAGCCCAGCCACTGTCCATCAGTATGCTGCCAATCCCGCCGGACACTCCCCAGAAAAACGCGGCGAGCGCCACAAACGCAGTACTAATTCCCATTGGTTACTCTCCTTGTAGTCTCGATAAGGCTCCGCAATCCATGCGAAGCTGACTCACTCCATACGAAGCATTTACAGTAATGGTGTAAAGTACTCAAATCGCCAGTTCCCGCTGGCATCTAAACGTACGCCGTCGGTAAGTGTGGCAGACATGCTGTGAAATACGAGCGTTACAGCCACTATCCAAAAAACCAGTAGCACACGGCAATGGCCGTCGTAACACCGGCTAAGTCAGCCACCAGCGCGCAGCCAAGGCCGTGGCGGATACGGGTAATACCGACGGCGCCGAAGTAGACCGCAAGAACATAGAAGGTGGTTTCGGTGCTGCCTTGCATAGTGGCCGCCAGCAGCCCCGCGAAACTGTCGACCCCGAAGGTGTCCATGGTTTCGATCATCATGGCGCGGGCGCCACTACCGGAAAGGGGTTTCACAAACGCCGTAGGCAGGGCATCTACAAAGCGGGTGTCCCAACCGAAGCCCTCGACCAGCCAGCGAATGCCGCTTAGCCCAGCGTCGAGCACGCCGCTGGCACGCAATACCCCAACCGCCACCAGCATGGCAATCAGGTAGGGGAGCAGCGTGATGGTAAAGCTCAGGCCCTCTTTGGCCCCTTCGATAAAGGCGTCATACACCTTTACCCCGCGCAGCGCCCCGACCACCAGAAACATCATCACAATACTAAACAGTGTCAGGTTGCCGACCAGCGTAGAGGCTGCCGCCAGCGCCTGGGCGGACATGCCGGCCAACGTAGTGATTAATAGCCCCAACGCCAAGGCAGCAACCACCAAATAGGCCAGTACCACCGGCTGCCAGAGCTTTAAGCGTTGCATAATGGAAACGGCCAAAAGTCCTACTAGGCTTGACGCGGTGGTGGCCAGCAGAATAGGCAAAAACACCAGGGTAGGGTCGGCAGCGCCTTGCTGGGCGCGGTACATAAAAATCGTAACCGGCAGTAGCGTCAGCGACGAGGTGTTGAGCACCAAAAACAGAATTTGCGCATTGCTGGCGGTGTCGCTACTGGGGTTGAGAGTTTGCAGCGAGTGCATTGCTTTAATGCCGATTGGCGTGGCAGCGTTATCCAGCCCAAGGATATTGGCCGCGAAGTTCATGCTGATTAGCCCCATGGCGGGGTGACCGCGGGGCACCTCAGGCATTAAACGACAGAACAGCGGGTCAAGCACGCGCCCTAGCAGACGAATCAACCCCGCCTTTTCGGCAATTGAAAGAAACCCCAGCCACAACGTCATGGTGCCCAACAGCACCAAAATAATATTGACGCTGACTTCCGCCATATCGAACAGCGACTGCACCAAGCGCGCAAATACCTCGCTATCGCCACCCACCAGCCACTGCCAGAGGGAGGCCGCGAAGGCAGCGACGAAGAAGCTTAACCAAATTCCGTTGAGCATGTGGGTAGGGCATCCTGGGCAGTGAAGCGACGGGTAGTTAAACAGACAACGCCGTTTATCCTAACCAATGAATGCCCGCTCTCGCTAACCCCACAGCGAAAGAAAGAGTAGGTTGTGCTGGTTATACAGTGAAGGCCTTGATTCAGTATCGAGTCAGGGCCTTCACTTTTACGTGCTCCGATAAGTATCTCGGCTATTTACTTGGTCATGGGGTTTCGGCCGGGCTTAGCAGCAGTACCGCTAGTGGCGGCAGGGTCAGTTCCAGGCTGGCAATCTGCCCATGCAGCGGGGAGTCTTCAGCCGTCAGCCGACCCAGGTTGCCCATGTTGGAGCCGCCATAGCATTCTGCATCGCTATTGAGGCGCTCTTCCCAACCACCGGCACGAGGTACGCCCAGGCGATAACCCAGGCGTGGCACTGGTGTCATGTTGGCAACGACCAGCAGCGGCTCACCGGAGGCACTCCAGCGCAACCAGGCAAAGACGCTATTGGTGTTGTCATTGCCCACGACCCAGGTAAACCCCTGAGGTTCGCTATCACATTCGTGCAGGGCGGGTAGCGCCCCGTAACAGCGGTTAAGGTCGCTAAGCAAACGATGAAGGCCCGCGTGGCGGGGCTCAGCGAGCAGCGACCAGTCCAACTCACGGTCGTGGCTCCACTCCCGCCACTGCCCGAACTCACAGCCCATGAACAATAATTTTTTGCCGGGCTGCGACCACATAATGGAGAGATAGGCTCGCAGATTGGCAAACTGTTGCCACTCGTCTCCGGGCATCTTGCAAATCAGTGAGCCTTTACCGTGGACTACCTCGTCATGGGAAATCGGCAGCACGTAGCGTTCGGAGAAAGCGTAGACCATGGGAAAGGTCATGTCGTGATGCGAGTAGGGACGGTATACCGGATCCTTGGCGATGTATTCCAGCGTGTCGTGCATCCAGCCCATATTCCATTTATAGGCAAAACCCAGGCCGCCCTCATTAGTCGGCTGAGTGACACCCGGCCAAGCGGTAGACTCCTCGGCGATCACAATCGTACCGGGGGCTTCCTCGTTGATGACGTCATTAAGATGGCGCAGGAAGTCGATCGTCTCAAGGTTCTCGTGGCCACCAAAGCGGTTAGGTATCCACTCTCCTTCGTTGCGGGAGTAGTTGCGATAGAGCATTGAGGCAACGGCATCGACGCGCAGTGCATCGACATGGAAATGCCGCAGCCAGTGCAGGGCCGAAGCCAGCATAAAACCATGCACTTCCCGTCTGCCCAGGTTGTAGATGTAGGTGTCCCAATCTTGATGGAAGCCCTCAAAAGGGTGCTCATATTCGTACAGAGCGGTGCCATCAAAACGCGCCAAGCCGTGGGGGTCAGTGGGGAAGTGGGCGGGCACCCAGTCGAGAATGACGCCCAGCCCCGATTGGTGGCACTCATCAACGAAGTAGGCGAAATCGGCCGGCTTGCCGAAGCGGGCACTGGGCGCAAACTGGCTTAGAGGCTGATAACCCCAGGAGCCACCAAATGGATGCTCCATGATGGGCAGTAGCTCAACGTGGGTGAACCCCATCTCCAACACATAGGGTATCAAGTGCTCGGCCAGGTCGCGCCAGCTATAGAGCTCGCCGTTGTCGCCGCCATGTTTGCGCCAGGAGGCAGCGTGCACTTCGTAAATGCTCATTGGCCGAGACGGATCATGGGTTTTCCCCCGCTGGGCGAGCCATGCGTCGTCATGCCAAGTAAAGGGCGCGGTGTCGGCCACTACTGAGGCGGTAGAGGGGGGCGGTTCAGTGGCCAACGCGACAGGATCGGCACGTAGACCAATGGCCCCGGTGGCCTCGATAATCTCATATTTGTACGCTTCCCCGGGGCCGAGGCGCGGAACGAATAATTCCCACACCCCGGCGGCGATACGCAGGCGCATGACGTGTCGTCTGCCGTCCCAGCTATTGAAATTCCCCACCACGGAGACGCGTTGGGCATTCGGTGCCCAGACCGCAAAGCGCACACCATCAACGCCTTCCAGAGTCATAGGCTGGGCACCCAGGCAGTGCCCCAGCTGTCGATGATTGCCTTCGCCTAGCAGGTAGAGATCCATTTCGCCCAGTAGCAGGCCGAAACTATACGGGTCCTCGGTTAGCTGTTCGCCTTGGGGCCAGCGAATTCGCAGCAGATAGGGAGCCGCATGGGGTAGTCGGGCAGCGAACAGACCAGGGATTTGCATGCCCGTCAGGCAGCAACGCACACTGCCACCTTCGCGGTCGAGAACATCAACCCCCACTGCGCCGGGTAGGAAGACCCGTAAGAACTGCCCTTTGCCATCACTGTGAATACCGAGGATGGCGAAGGGATCGCGATGGGTTCCTTGCGCTAGATCCCTGGCGTCATCCTCAGTCAACCACAAGCTGCGATCCAGAAGGGGTCGGGTGTGAATAGCATCATTCATGTGGCTCTCCTGGGGGTGAGTTGCTCGATGAGAGCGGCTAGGCCGTGCAACGGCACACCCAGCCATTCTGGGCGATTGGCGGCTTCGTAGGCGATTTCATAAGCCGTCTTTTCCAGCACGAACAGATCCACCGCCGCAGCGGCTCCACTGGCTTGCTTCCACTCGTGGGGCATGTCCATGGTGGCCAGCCAATAAGCGTTGAGAAAGGCTTGGCGACCTTTGAGCAGGTACTGTTCCACCACCGCGTGGCTGGTGTCGGTGTGCGTATCGGCGCCTTCATGGTCGCCGGGCCGGGCTTCTTCCACCTTGGCATAGGCGTAGTCGAAGGAGCGCAACATGCCAGCCACATCGCGCAGCGGGCTATCCTTAGCACGACGCTCTTCCAAGGGCCTGGCTGGTTCGCCTTCAAAGTCGATGATGTAGGCATCGTCATGGGCCACCAGTACCTGACCAAGATGCAAGTCGCCATGGATGCGGGTGAGCAAGCTGCCTTCGGCGAGTGCCGCCATCATGTTGATAGCATTCACTAGCGTGGAACGACGCGCCAAAATGGTATCGGCAAGTTGCTGCTCGGCTTCGCTGGCGGTGTTCTTGTGTTGCTCTAGCACGTTCAGCGCTTCCTCAACGCGCTGTGTCACGCGCTGTGTCCAGTGCTGGACATGGGAGGCGTCAGCAACTTCGGGGGCAAATGCTGGGTCGTCGCTGGGCGTCGCCAGCACCATATGTAGCTCACCCAGCCGGCGCCCCAGTGTCGTGGCAAACTCTGCCAACTCCTCGAACGCACCGTAGCGGGCTTCGGCTTTTGACTCGCTTGCGCGTTCGTCGTCTGCCACCGCTTCACGAATGGCCCGTTCCAGCTTGGTGCGCGTCCATGACCAAGCATCGCCCTGATTGTCGATGAAGCCTTGCAGAACCATGAGCGTCTGCGTGGTTCCCTCTTCGAGCCGGGTTACCACGCCGAACAAGGGCACGGTATGCTTAAAGCCCCGCTCAGTCAGGTAACTGCCGATCTCCGCTTCGGGATGAGTGCCCGGCTCCAAGCGTCGAAACAGCTTGAGCACTAATTGATGGTTGATGATCACCGAGCTATTGGATTGCTCGGCACTCTGCTGCACTACCTCAGGATGCTCGGGAAGCGTCAGTTCGGCGAAGGCAGCGGTGGGCAAGAAATGGATTTCTCCTTTCTCATAAGGCAGCACTCTGCCGAGCCGCATGCCTTCCAGTACCGCCAGCGTAAAGGCATCCAGGGTGACGGCATCGGTTAGCAGCCCGACTTCGTGGAAACGACGCACCCGTGCCATGGCGAGCTGTTGCGGTAGAGGATTGCTTTGCTCATCTTCGCTCAGAAAAGCCAGCGGCAGTTGGTAGCGCTCGCTGCCTTGGCCATGTTTGACCTCTAGTTCGCTGAACAGCAGTAAGTGCCCGCCGTGCTCAAGGCTGGCAGTGGCGTGTAAATGGACTTCCTCAATGCGGGCCTGCTTGGCGGCGAACCAACGCCGCTTGGGCAGGTAGCTGGGCAGCGTCTCGCGTTCTAATAACCGCCTGGGCGTCTCTTCAAAAATCTCCTCAAGGCGCTTTTTGATAATCAGCGTAACGAAATCTGGCATGGGCTCTGGTACAGGAACATGCCACTCCGGCATGGCGGTAGCTGGGGCCAGCAAGAACCAGAAAAATCCGTAGGGAGGCAGCGTCAGCAGGTACGCCAGTTTACCCACCGGTGGAAAAGCGCTTCCGCCGACCATTTCTACCGGCACCTGACCGGCAAACGCGGAAAGGTCGAGCTCCACGGCCTGAGCTGTGCTGGCCACATTGGCCACGCATAGCAGTGTTTCTGTCTCGCCATTATCGAGTGTCATCTCGCGTAGGTAGGCGAGAATATGCCGATTGGAGGGGTAGAGCGGCCGCATGGTGCCGCGGCTGAAAGCACGGTGCTGGCTGCGTACCGCCAGTAGCCGCCGCATGTTGCTAAGCAGCGAATGGGAATCGCGAATTTGCGCTTCCACATTCACCGTCTGGTAGCCGTAAAGCGGGTCCATAATGGGCGGCAGCACCAGCTTGGCCGGATCGGCACGGGAGAAGCCGCCGTTGCGATCCACCGACCACTGCATGGGCGTTCGCACGCCGTCACGGTCGCCGAGATAGATATTGTCACCCATACCAATCTCGTCGCCGTAATAGAGCACCGGCGTGCCCGGCATGGAGAGCAGCAAGCTGTTAAGCAGCTCAATACGCCGCCGGTCGCGTTCCAGCAGGGGCGCTAATCGACGACGAATGCCCAAATTAATACGAGCCCGACGGTCGGCGGCGTAGTGATTCCAGAGGTAGTCGCGCTCCTTATCGGTCACCATTTCAAGGGTCAGTTCGTCGTGGTTACGCAAGAAGATCGCCCACTGGCAGGTGGCCGGTATTTCAGGCGTCTGACGTAGAATATCGGTAATTGGGAAGCGGTCTTCCTGAGCCAGTGCCATGTACATGCGCGGCATTAAAGGGAAGTGGAACGCCATGTGGCACTCGTCGCCATCGCCGAAGTAGGGCCGGGTATCCTCGGGCCACTGGTTGGCTTCGGCGAGCAGCATGCGGTCGGGGTAGCGCTCGTCGAGTACCGCGCGGATTTTCTTGAGTACCACGTGGGTTTCGGGCAGGTTTTCGTTGTTGGTGCCTTCGCGCTCGACCAGATACGGTATGGCGTCCAGGCGCAGGCCATCCACCCCCATGTCCAGCCAGTACGCCATGACCTTAAGAATCTCGTCGAGTACCACGGGGTTGTCGAAGTTGAGATCCGGCTGATGGGAGTAGAAACGATGCCAGAAGTAGGCGCCGGCCACCGGGTCCCAAGTCCAGTTGGAGGATTCGGTGTCCAGAAAGATAATGCGCGTGCCGGCGTAGGCCTGGTCGGTGTCCGACCATACGTAGAAATTCCGCTCCGGTGAGCCGGCCGGCGCCTGACGCGCGCGCTGAAACCACTCATGCTGGTCGGACGTGTGGTTGATGACCAGCTCGGTAATCACGCGCAGCCCGCGCTGGTGGGCCTCCTGGATGAAGCGCTTGGCGTCATCGAGCGTGCCGTAGTCAGGGCTCACACCAGTGTATTCGGCGATATCGTAGCCGTCATCGCGCCGGGGTGACGGGTAAAACGGCAGTATCCATATCGTGTTAACACCGAGGCTGACGATATAGTCCAGCTTCTGAATCAAGCCTTCGAAATCGCCGATACCGTCGTCGTTGGCATCGAAGAAGGCCTTCACATGTACCTGGTAAATCACCGCATCCTTATACCAGAGTGGGTCATCGAGGAAATCCATCGCCTCGACGGCGTGTGTTTCGCTGCTGGCATCCATCATTGGCTTACCCTCTCTGCTTTGATCATTAGGTCAAAATTGACATGAACTAGCGGCTTCCAAGCCAAGACCGTTGTTAATAAACCGGGAGCTAGTAAACCGGTAGCTAATAAACTGGAAACTAGTGAACCGGGCGAAGACGCCAAATGGCGAATGGCATGACGGCGGGGTCTAACCGCATCGCTTGCCATTTGCCATGCCAGGTCCATTGACGACCACTCATAAGATCCTCCACATGCAGGGCCGCCTCATCGGGAAGTTCGAATAGCGCCATGGGCAATTCAAATGCGCCCTCCTGAGGCTCGAAAGGATCAAGATTGACGGCGATTAATATGGCCTCGTCGTTTAGCGAAGTGCGCTTGGCGAAGAGCAATAAACGGTCGTTGTGTACTGCATGGAAAGTCAGCCCAAGATGGCTATGCAGCGCCGGATTCTCGCGCCGGATTCGGTTGAGCTGGGCGATCTCATAGATGATGTTGCCGGGGGGCGCTATAGTCGCGCAGGCGAAGCTGGTACTTCTCTGAATCGAGGTACTCCTCCTTGCCGGGTACCGGTGCGCCTTCGCAGAGTTCAAAGCCGGAGTACATGCCCCACAATCCTGATCCCATGGTGGCCAGCGCCGCGCGAATCAGGAATCCCGCACGACCGGACGACTGCAGGAAGTAGGGATTGATGTCAGGTGTATTGACGAAGAAGTTGGGTCGATAGCCGTCCCGCAGTGGCGATTCGTTGAGCTGCGTGAAATATTCGGTTAACTCCGCCTTGGTATGGCGCCAGGTGAAATAGGTATAGCTCTGTGTGAAACCCAGCTTGCCCAGGCGCAGCATCATGGCCGGGCGGGTAAACGCTTCGGCCAGGAAAATCACATCGGGGTCACGTTGGCGAATATCGGCAATTAGCCACTCCCAAAAGGGCAGTGGCTTGGTGTGCGGATTATCAACGCGAAAAATCTTCACGCCTTCATCCACCCAGCCTTGAACCACGTTACGCAGTTCAAGCCAGAGTGAGGGAATTGCCTCCTCGGCGTAGAAGTCGACGTTGACAATATCCTGATATTTCTTAGGCGGGTTCTCGGCATAGCGAATCGAGCCGTCGGGCCGCCAGGAGAACCAGCCAGGATGCTCCTTGAGCCAGGGGTGATCCGGTGAACACTGAATGGCAAAGTCGAGCGCTATCTCCAGGCCGTGGTCTTCGGCAACGCGGACCAGATCGCGGAAATCTTCGCGGGTGCCTAGCTCAGGGTGGATGGCCTCATGCCCGCCTTCTTCGCTGCCAATAGCGTAAGGGCTGCCTGGATCGCTTGGCCCAGCGATGAGGGTGTTGTTAGGCCCTTTGCGATGTGCTCGCCCGACAGGGTGGATAGGCGGGAAATAGAGCACGTCAAAGCCCATATCGCGGATCAACGGTAGCCGCCTGTGGACATCCTTGAACGTGCCGTGGCGATTGGGATCGTCGGTTTCCGAACGGGGGAAGAGTTCGTACCAGCTAGCGAAACGTGCTTTTAGACGTTCAACATCTAGCGGGTAGAGGACATCGCTTCGGGTTAAGTGCGGTCGATTATCCGCTTCCTGCATCAATTTAACCGTCTCGCTGCTTAAAAGTAGCGCAACGAGATCGGCTTCTTGTTGAGCAAGGCGAAATTGCTCAAGGATCGCCGCCAGCGACGCATTGAGCACTTCTGCGCTTCGCTCGGCGGCTCGTTCAATTAGCCGTCTGCCTTCCTCGAGTTCAAGCTCAATGGGAACGCCTGCCTGGTGTTTCTTTAGTAGTTCGTGGTGGTAAGTGGCGTAGACATCCCACCAGGCTTCGATAATAAAGCCATGGCGGCCCACCCGCTGGGGCGTAAAGTGGCCCTCCCACACGTCGAGCCCCAATGGCTTTACTTGTCGCATGGGAACGCGCTGTTGCTGCCCCTCATCGTCATGCCAACAGAGCGCAGCTGCCAGCATATCGTGGCCGTCGGCGAAGATCGTCGCTTTGACCACGACCGCTTCATCCACGATCGCCTTGGGCGCAAAGCGCCCTTGATCCAGGGAAGGGGTGATGGCTTCAATGGCAATGCGTGGAGCATGGGTGGCCGCGAGACCATGGCTCTGGTGTTGACTCTGTGCCGGGAGATCCCCGGACGTGGGATAGACAGGTGAACTCATCGCATGCTTCTCCTTGCAGCGCGAAAACGACAACGAAGGTATCCGCGCCGCCTCATGTCTAGGTAACGGCGCCTTCGTCGTGCTGCACGAGCTCTAGCAGGGCCAGTGAGCGACTCTCCATCTTATGTTCTTCACCAAAGCCGCGCTGGAACGGGGCTTCGTCAATGGTTTTGCTGGTGTCGAGACGGCATAACCAGCCGCTGCCGCTCGGTGCTTCGGGGAGTTGAAAAGCGACTGACTCGTGGTGGGCGTTGAAAATCAGCAGCAAGGTGACATCGGCCCCCGCACGGCGTATGCCGGAAGGCTGAGCGCGGCCGTCAAGCAGTAGGCCGAGGGTACGTGATTCGGCATCTTCCCAGCGCTCAACATCCATTTCAGCACCATCAGGGGCCAGCCAAGTCACTTCCTTGAGCCCCATTTCTTCGTTGTATTCACCGGAAAGGAAGCGACCTCGACGTAGGATGGGGTAGCGCAGCCGAAGCTCAATTACCCGCCGCAAATACTCGATCATGGCGTGGGCGTCACCATCGAGGTTCCAATCCACCCAACTGATCTCGTTATCCTGGCAGTAGGCGTTATTGTTGCCTTGCTGGGTGCGTAGAAGTTCATCGCCCGCCAGCAGCATCGGCGTGCCTTGGGAGAACAGCGTGGTGGCGATCAAATTACGGATCTGACGCAGCCGAAGTGCTTGGATATCTTCATCGTCAGTAGGGCCCTCGACGCCATGGTTCCACGATAAGTTGTGGCCATGGCCATCCATATTCTCCTCGCCGTTCGCCTCGTTATGCTTATCGTTGTAGGCCACCAGATCGTAAAGGGTGTAGCCATCGTGGGCAGTGACGAAGTTAACCGAGGCGAATGGCCGCCGTCCGCGCCGTTTGAAGAAATCAGCCGATGCCATTAGCCGGGTTGCAAGCTCCGGTAACTGCCCTTCATCGCCGCGCCAGAAAGCACGCACCGTATCGCGGAACTGGTCATTCCACTCTGCCCAGCCCGGCGGAAAGCCACCGACCTGATAGCCGCCGGGGCCGCAGTCCCAAGGTTCGGCAATCAGTTTGACTTGGCTGAGGATAGGATCCTGGCGGCAGGAGTCGAGAAAGCCGCCTCCCTCGTCAAAGCCGTGGGGTTCGCGGCCAAGGATGGTCGCCAAGTCAAAGCGGAAACCGTCGACACGCATCTCCGTGGCCCAATAGCGCAGCGAGTCCGTGACCATTTGCAGCACACGCTGATGGCTCAGATTAAGGGTGTTACCCGTGCCGGTGTCGTCGATGTAGTAGCGCGGTTCATCGGGCATCAGCCGATAGTAAGAGGCGTTGTCGATGCCTTTAAGAGAAAGAGTGGGGCCTAGTTCGTTGCCCTCGGCGGTGTGGTTGTAAACCACGTCGAGGATGACCTCTAAATCGGCGGCATGATAACGCGCTACCAGCTCTTTAAATTCATTGATGCTCTCACCCGAGATATAGCGCGAATGCGGCGCGAAAAAACCGAGCGTGTTGTAGCCCCAGTAATTGCGCAGCCCCTGCTCTAACAGGCGTTGATCATCAACGAAGGCGTGGATCGGCAGTAACTCAACCGACGAAACGCCAAGCGAGCGGATGTAGTCAACCACATCGTTGACCATCAAACCGGCAAAGGTTCCGCGTAGCGCTTCAGGCACCGCCGGGTGGCGCATGGTGTAGCCGCGCACATGGGTCTCATAAACAATGGTGTGATCCCAAGGCAGCTGTACATCCCGCGAGCGTCCCCAGGTAAAGGCCGGGTCGATCACGCGGCAGCGCGGCATAAACGGTGCGCTGTCACGCTCATCGAAACTTAGATCGCCGTCGGGATGCCCGATGGTGTATCCAAACAGTGCTTCATCCCATTTAACGTCACCCACAATCTGCTTGGCGTATGGGTCGAGTAGCAGTTTATTAGGGTTGAAGCGGTGGCCTTCCTCAGGGGCGTAAGGTCCGTGTACTCGGTAACCGTAAAGCTGGCCGGGGCGGGCGTCGGGCAGGTAACCGTGCCAAACTTCGTCGGTGTATTCGGGTAGTTCAACACACGCCAATTCCTGTTCGCCGGTTTCATCAAACAGGCATAGCTCAACTTTGGTGGCATTCGCGGAGAACAGTGCGAAATTAACGCCTAGCCCATCCCATGTCGCCCCTAACGGAAACGACGATCCTTCGTGAACACGTGCGTGCCGCATAACGCTTGGAGTTTCGTTGGCGGCAACGGACTTATCGCTGTCCCGCGAGGCGTTGCTTGTACTCATTGCATTCATCCTTGAGCCATTCGGGCACTTGGGAGTTGGCTAACGTTTAACGTCTGTTTTTTCACGACATCTTTAACAACTAACTATCGGGGTCGCTTGCCTTGGGCGGGTTGGTTTTCTTCGCCTTTGGCGTCGCTTTTTTCACTGTCTTGGCATCTGTCTTTTTAGCCGTTGCCGTCTTACCGGCTTTCTTAGCTGTGGTCTTGGCTGTTGTGCTCGTGTTTTTGCTAGCGGCCAGCGGGTCGCTGCTACGACGCGGGTGACGAGTACGTGCCACCGTGGCGGACTCTTCAGGCAGCGGTTCCATAGAGTTCGCTGTATCTTCAGGGTCGGTGGGTGTCTGGGGCGGATGCCCACGATCCTGAACCGGCACGTCCTGCCCTATGAACGTGTCGTCTCGAAAGGGAGCTTCATCGAAGGCCGGGTCGCCGTCGGGATCTTCCAGCGGTAAACGGTTCTCCTGGATGCCTACCTCATCCTCCTCCAGCGGCAAGTCCTCCTCCAGAATGGGGGTCTCGTCCACTGGTTCGCCGACTTCTTCCAGGTCGGCGTCATTACCGGCTGCTTGCTCCGCGGCAACGATCTTTAACGCTCTATCCCAGTGGCGCTGCTGCTGGCCTTCGGGGCGTCCTTCCGCTTCCCAGATGCTGTAGGCCAGTTGCCGCACGCGTTCTTCGTCAGTCATCTCAGCTCTCCCAGTGTGCTTTTCAATGTTTAGCAAAGTCAGTGTTTAGCAAAGTTGATCAGTGGTTGCGGTAACTCAAGCGCTCTCCTCAGTGACGTCATCACGCAGGAAAACCCCAATGGGGAACTCCTTGAGCAGCGTCCCGATGGGAATGCTCTGGTCACCTACCGTAAGAGAGGTCGCTGCCAATACCCCTTGCCAAACACCGGACTCCAGCTGGAGAGAAGTATTTTTCCAGTGGTGTGGAGGGATATGCGGATGCTCGGCATCGGCAAGCAGGGCAGACGTTAGCCTGGGTACCACTACTAGCAGTTGGTAACCGGCGTGTTGCCGAGTAAATGCCATCAAGTGATCGGCATGCTCACCCGTTGCTGAAAGCGGGCGATAATCGCCACGCATAAACAGCTGCGGGTAGCGTTGGCGTAACGTCAGCAAGCGAGCGATGAGCGCTTGTTTTACGCGTCCATCACGCCACGTGGATAGCGCTTCAGTGGGCGTCAGCGACGCTTCCAGTGCTGCCTTACGCGCTGCATGGTCGACGGGGCGACGGTTGTCAGGATCTACCAGGCTGTCTTCCCAGAATTCACCCCCCTGGTAGAGGTCGGGTACGCCGGGTACGGTCAGGCGCAGCGCTGTCTGTACTAATCCGTTGAGGGCGCCCGGTAGGTCGATAGTGCGCGCTGCCTCTGCAATGGAATCGCGCAGGGCAGGCGTTGTCAGTAACTCTTCCAGGAACGCTTGAGAGGCCGACTCATAGCTATCATCTGGCCATAGCCAATGGCTGCGTAACTTGGCTTCACGCAGCGCTTTTTGCTGCCATTGAGTGAGCCGTTGGAAAAACGTATGCATCGCGTCGCTATTCCGCGGAACAAGCGTTGGCGACCAAGCGCCTAGCAGCACTTGGTAGAGAATCAGTTCATCGCCCGGCGAGGGGCGGGGCCATCGGGCAACGAGCGGCGCAGTGGCGCTGCTAGCCGCCGCCAATGTTCCACTTGCGTTGCAAAGTAGGTGGCGTGTTCACTGAGGGCGGCCAGCCGCGCACGAACGTCCTCGCCACGCTTGTGATCGTGGGTAGCGGTGGTCACCATGGACCGAGGAAACTCGCGGGCGCGCCGGAGATTCGCCGCGTGAAAGTGCTCAGGAGAATGGCTGAAGTGCTCGCCATCAAAACCCACATCGTTACGCGAGATTAATACGGCACTGCGATAACCCGCCGTGTCCTCTACTGCCTTGGCTGCGACCGGTGAAGTGAGCTGCTGGAAGCGCACAATGGCGCGCTGGCGCAGTCGGCGCTCGTCATCCTTAGTAATATCGCAAGGCGCTTCGCCGCCTAACCAGCGTTCTAACGCCTCGAGCACCGCAATATCTGGCGGATTTAGCGCTTGCCGAGCACCTCGCATCGCCTGAGCAAAGAAGGGAGCATCGGCCTCTGGGCGCCCGGCCTCATCGGCATAGCTGCGATAGATGGGGAAGTGAACGATTAATGCTTCCAGTGCCCGGCTGATGGCCGCTAGGCTAATATCGCGACTGGTAAGCTGGGCGCGAGCGACGGCATGCAGAGCGTTGGCACAGGCATTGAATTCGCTGGCCAGCAGTGACGTCAGTATTTCACGCCTAGCCAGACGTACCTCCGCTGAAAAATCACCATCACGGCCACTGATCTCCTGCCAAAGCGCGCGCAGTGGTGCGACGCTGGTTGGGTCGTGCTGTATTCCCGAGACCTCGTTCATAAACTCATAACCGCTGGTACCGTCCACTCCCCAGTCGTCATGTAGCGTTTCGCCATCGCCCAGAATCTTTTCTACATAGAGAGCAATTTGGTGAGGCACATCGGACGGTCGCTTGGCCTGCAATTCATCCAGGCGCTGGCGCAGCTTGAGGCAATAACCGCGAGGGTCGGCAAGCCCATCGACGTGGTCGACCCTTAAGCCGTCGATCCAGCCCGCTTCGACCAAACGGAACGGCAGGGCGTGAACGGCCTCGAACACTTCCGGCACTTCAACGCGTAGCCCGCCCAGTTCGGTGACATCAAAGAAGCGCCGCCAGTTGATCTCATCAGAGGCGGTGCGCCACCACGCCAGGCGGTAGTGCTGGCGTTCAAGCAAGTTATGCAGGCGAATGGCACCGTTAGGGTTGGCGCCGTCAAACAGTGGCATGAGCTCATCGAGTGACTGACGGGCAGCGGGGGATTCCATCACCTTATTTAGCTGGTAACGCACATCGTCAGCGGCGGTATAGGCGTCATCACGTTGCAGAAGGGCATCGAAAAAAGCTGCTTGTTCGTGCAGCACGTTATGTTCAGCAAAGCGCAATATATCGCCGTAATGACGTGGGTCGATGGGAAAGCGGTGCTCGTGATAGTCAACATGGAAGCCAGCCGTATCGACGTCGTAGCTGAGTTCTAGTTCGCCTGAATGAAGTATCTCGGCGTAAGGGTCCCCCAAGAACGGCACAAGCAGCTTTCCGGCTAGCGAGGAGTCCGCGTGATCGAAGTCAATATCGAAAAAGTCGGCGTAAGGGCTCTCTTTCCCCCAGGCCAGCACGTCTTGCCACCAGCGGTTTTGTGAGCCACCCACTGCCAGGTGATTAGGGACAATATCAAGTATTAGCCCCATACCGCGCGAGCGCAGCCGTGACACTAAGCGCTCAAGCGCTGCCTCGCCGCCTAACTCGGGGTCGATTCGCGTTGGGTCGATGCCGTCATAGCCATGGGTTGAACCGGTACGTGATGCCTGTAGCGGTGAGGCATAAATATGACTGATCCCCAAGCTGGCATAATAGTCTACCCACTGCTCGGCATCCGCTAGGGTAAAGTCGCGGTGAAACTGCAACCGCACAGTGGCGAGGATTTCATTCATGGGTCGATTTTCCAAATTGGCCGGATCGTGATGGTTTGCCTTGGGAGATGGCTTTGCGTGTATGTGCCAGCGCCGCTAGCCGTTGACGAACCTCATCGGATGTCAGCAAGTCATTGGCATGGGATGCCCAGCGCCGCCGCCAATTAGGGTGCTCATCTAACGTACCCGGTAAGTTGGCTTGCTCCTCAAGCCCCAGCGCGTCCTCAACCGGGAGTATGAGTAATGGCGCAGGGGTGCCGGCCAGGTGGCGCGTGCAGGCATTGAGTACCTGCGAGGCAGGAATGTCAGCCGCTTCTAGTGTCTCGGTGGTGGGCGTCGCGCCTAGCAAGCCCAAGGAGCTGGCTAGCTTGGCACGCTCCTGACGCCTGGCTAGCTGTTCGCTCTCGGCGCTCTGCGTTTCCTTGAGTAACCCCAAGTGGCTGCGCCATTCGATATCGCGCCCCGCCCACCAACCTGCCACGGTGGGCAGGTCATGGGTCGAGGTGGTTGCTATGGCGTTGGGTTTCCAGTTGCTGGCGGGAAGGTAGTTGTGCGCCTCATCCTGCTCGAACCACAGCACCTGCATGCCCAATATGCCGCGTGCGGTAAGGCGTTCGCGAAAGCCAGGTGCGACGGTGCCCAGGTCTTCCCCAATCACGATGGCACGATGCCGCCAGGACTCTAGTGCCACTAGTCGCAGCATGTCGTCCAGGGGATAACTGAGGTAACCGCCTTCAAAAGGCGGCGCGCCCTGAGGAATGAGCCATAATCGCATTAAGCCAAGTATATGATCGATCCGCACCCCGCCAGCGTGGGCGAAGGCACTGCGTAGCATGTCAATGAAGCTACGAAAGCCTGAGCGCTTCAGACCAAAAGGCGAGAAAGCAGCGAGGCGCCAGTCCTGGCCATTGGCATTGAATAGGTCGGGTGGGGCGCCGATCGAGACACCTTCCAGCATATCTGTTGGGCGGCTCCATGTTTGGCTGCCTCTGGCATCCGCCCCCACCGCCAAGTCAGTGATCAAGCCGATCGCCATACCCCTCTCGCGGGCGGTACGCTGGGCACGGGCTAGCCCATCGGCGGTTAACCACTGCAAGAACGCATGAAAACCTATTTCATCGGTACGGGTTTCGGCGAAGTGAGCAAGCGTCAAACTGGCTGGGTCGCGAAGCTCTTCAGGCCAGTCTCGCCAATCGCCGGGGCCGAGTTCTCTCTGCAGAGCTTCAAAGCGGCAATGATCTTCCAGCAGTTCACCGCCCGCACGGCGGAATGCCTGCATCTCTTGGTGGAGGGCTTGGGCCTCATAATCTTCACGTTCCATGAAATCATCGTAGAGATAGCGCAGCCAGGAGAGCTTGACGCGGGCTGCTTCGGGCCAGTCGAGGTAGTCATCTGCTTCCAGTCGGCGCAACTCAGCCTGAAGCCCATTGCGGGCCTGAGCCTCATGGACGCAGGTTTCGCCCAGCAGAGTTTCCGCAGCACTATAAAGCACGTTATAGAGGAGCCGTGTGGAGGGGGAGTAGGGGCTGTAGCGCTCAGGGTCGGCGCTAAACATGGCATGGGTAGGGCTGATCGCCAGAGCATCGGCGCCTTGCTCGGCTGCATGCACAACGCACTGCTCCAGCGCCAAGGTGTCGCCGATTCCACCATCTCCGGGGCGCCGCAGCGCGTAAAGCTGTGCCGCCAATCCCCACATCCTGGGCGTAGACTCGCCGCTGGCGTCACTAAGCGAATAGCACTGGTGAGGTGCGACGGCCAGGGTCAATTCAGTATCGGCTATCTGCAACCGGTGATAGCCAATCTCGGTAACACTGGGCACCGCACCGTCATCGTCAAGGTAGCCTTTTTGAGAACCGCCTTGCTCAAGCTGCAATGTAAACGCGGTGCCGGGAGATAGCGGCGAGGGCAGCATGATCGGTGTGCCACAGTCGGCGGTAAGCAGCGGTGGCCATTCTGCAGGGCTTTGCGGCGCATTCAGACGTTTCAGGCGTTGCAAGCCTTCCTCCATGGCGGACTCACTGGGCGTTGAATAGCCCAGTACTTCCAGTAAGTTACGCTGAACCTGCTCAGAGAGCTGGCAGGGCTCGCCGTCGCTATTTTCCCACTCAAGCAGTAAACCTGCCGCGTCGGCTAGCTCCCTTAGCAACGCTTTCATTCGCACACCTCCTCTTCACCGGGGTTATCGCGCAACCAGGCAGCCGCAGTGCGGGGAGGCAGCCTGCCACTCTCGGCGGCCTTTGCGGCTCCTTCGCTGGTTTCATAAAGTAGCTGACCTACTCCCAGCCCGGGCGTGGCCACCGACTGCTGGCTAAGATTGAGCGCTATCATCAGCTGTGTGTCGTCATTCATCCGCCAGCGAGCGAGTACTGCTTTGTCGCCTAGCACTTTTGCACCTAGTGCTTCGGCGCAAGCTAAACGCGGCACAATATGCAGGTGGCGCAGCGCTAACAGGGTGCGATAGCGCGCAAGGCAAGCGGAATAAGGAGTTGTTTCCCGCATTGAAAAATCGGGAATAGAGGCTTCAAAAGTGGTTAGTGCATTTGGATCAGGTATTTGCTCGCGGCTCTGTTCGTCGAAAAAAGCGCTGAAGTCGGCAAACTCTGCCCGTCTTCCTTCACGAACCGCTTGGGCGAGTTCCTCATTGTGTTCGGTGAAGAATAGGAATGGCTGCGTGGAGCCCCACTCTTCGCCCATAAATAGCAGCGGGATCATGGGTGACAGCAGCAGTAAAACCTCAGCGGCAGCCAGTGAGTCGGCATCAGTTAGCACACTTAACCGCTCGCCGAGGGCGCGGTTGCCGGTCTGATCATGATTTTGGAGAAACGCGACGAAGGCTGTCGGCGGCAGATGGGCGCTGGGCTCTCCTCGGCAATGACCATGACGCGATGTATGGCCCTGAAATATAAAGCCTTCACTGAGACAGCGGGCCAAGCGGGGGGTAGCGTCATCGACAAAGTCGCCGTAATAGCCTTCCTGCTCGCCGGTCAGCAATACATGTAAAACGTTGTGCCAGTCGTCGTTCCACTGGGCAGTAAACTGCTGTTGGTTGAGTAGGCTGGCGGTATTGCCTTCGTTCTCCAGTACCAGATGAACATGCCGCTCGGGGGCTATTCGCGCACGTATTGTTTCGGACAGCTCGACCAGGAAGTCCTGCTCGCTAATGGCGTGGACAGCATCGAAACGCAAGCCATCCAGTTGGTACTCCTCAAGCCACATCAAGGCGTTATCAATGAAGTAACGGCGTACCATCGGTTGACGAAAATCGATGGAGGGCCCCCAGGGCGTGACGAGATCCTTTCGGAAGAAAGCGTCGGCGTAGTTGGCTAAGTAGTTACCGTCGGGACCGAAGTGGTTGTACACAACATCGAGAAACACCATCAAACCATAGGAGTGGGCTTCGTCGATCAAGGCTTTCATGTCATCGGGGCTGCCATAGGAGGCTTCAACCGCGTAGGGGAGCACGCCGTCATAGCCCCAATTACGCGCACCGGGAAATTCTGAGACCGGCATCAACTCAATGGCGGTGATACCCAATTCAGCTAGATGGGGGAGGTGTTGGCGCACGCCTTTAAAACCACCCAGGGTGCCGACATGCAATTCGTAGAGCACGGTTTCATGCCACGGACGTCCTTGCCAGTCGACATTTTCCCACTGGTAGTGACTTGGGTCGATCACCACACTGGGACCGTTGATATCCCCGGCCTGGGCGCGGGCAGCGGGGTCGGGAACCACGCTGCCCTGCTCATCACCCTCATCGTCTTTCTCATTAAATATACGGTAGCGGTAGCGAGCACCGTGCCCACAGGCTACTTCGGCCGTTGCGCACCCGTCATCGCTTTTATCCATCGTGACACTGGGCAGCCCCTCAACCTCTACATCAACCCGGTGAGCGCTCGGCGCCCAGAGCACGAAGCGTGTTAAACCTTCCTCGACGACCTGTGCGCCGAAGGTGGGTTGGAACGCTTGTTTTTTTGGAGCCGTGGCCTTTCAAGCATCGCTTATCCTCTCCTTCACCGGGCCAGTGTCGTCTCGTTGCCTGCCTGTTCAAGGGCCTGCAAGTACAACTTGCTATAGGGGACGATCGACTGTTTCCAGTGATATCGCCCCGCCATCGCGGCTCCGCGCATGGCATTGAAAAGATCGGTAGATCTGAACACGGCAAAGGCGCGCTGAATGGCATGCATGTAACTACCAAACTGCATGTCGTCGAACAAAAAAACCGGTCACGCCGTCTTCGATGGTATCGGCCAGGCCGCCGGTGCGGTGAGCGATCGGTAGTGAGCCGAAACGCTGGGCATACATCTGGCTCAGTCCGCAAGGCTCGAAGCGTGAAGGCATTAGCAGAAAGTCACTCCCTGCGAAAAGGCAGCGAGCTTGGTACTCATCGAAACCGATGTACGCTGTGATAGCGCCAGGAAAACGAATAGCCAGCTTGCGCAGGGCTTCCTCGACGTGGTGTTCACCGCAGCCCATGAAGACGATTTGCCCACCGGCATGGACAATGGCTTTCGCCGCTTCGATGGTCAGGTCAAGCCCTTTCTGATGCACCATTCTTGAAATCACTGCAAACAATGGGCCTGGGCTGGGGGTTAACCCAAAATGACGACGAACATAGTCAGCATTGGCACGCTTACCGCGCCAATCGTTAGAGGAGAACGCTTGGATCAAGAGACTATCGGTGCGTGGATCCCAGGAGTCGTCAATGCCATTGGGAATGCCGCTCAAGCAACCTTGTTCGGCTTTGCAACGAAGTAGCCCGTCAAGCCCACAGCCGAATTTAGGGGTGGTGATTTCTTGGGCGTAGGTCGCGCTGACGGTGGTCACTTGCGAGGCATAGACGATGCCCGCTTTCATGAAGGAAAGATCGCCATAATATTCGACGCCATGAATGTTAAATGCGTCGTAGGGAATGCCGAGTACTTCCAGGCGCGAGGCATCAAATACACCTTGGTAAGCCAAGTTGTGGATGGTGAAAATGGTTGGAATAGAGTGCCCTTGCCAATGCACATAGGCGGGCGCTAAGCCGCACGCCCAGTCGTTGAGATGCAGTAGCTGAGGCTGCCAATCTAAACTCGCTTTACCCAAGGCGATATCAGCCGCCGCCCGTGATAGCCTGGCAAAGCGAATATCGTTATCTTTCCAGCCTTCATCCTGACCATCGCCATAACCGCTTGAGCCGGTGCCATAGGGCGTGCCTTCACGCTCATAAAGTTCTGGGCAGAGCAGCACATAAACGATCAGCCCGTCGCGGCAGGTTAGCTGCCCAACATCACAGGCTGGCAACCCTGCAAAAGCGGGCAAATGGCCAACAGTTTCAATGTCATAATCTGACTGAACCATTTCCCGATAAGCTGGAATCAGGACACGCACATCGTGATGTGCCGCCAGAGCTCTAGGAAGTGCAGAAGAGACATCACCTAAGCCACCGACTTTAACGAAATCGGTAATTTCGGTGGTAACAAACAAAATACGTTGTGAAGAGTCGAGTTTATCTTTATGGCTTCGATCAATAATGTCGTAATTATGATCGGTTACTGATTGATTTAAATGGGGTGATGGTGTTGATTGGTTATAACTAAAAGAAGTGGATTTAAGTCTAGGCCCTTCTTTTACGTCACTCTCTGCCGTATCTTTCGATATACTTTTATCGTTAGTAACCTCGCCCACAGCCACATCACCCATGCTCGACCTCCCTGGATTACCATGGTCAACATTGTCTGACTAGATAGCTCATTATTAACTAGCTATTTCTCTTCAAACCCCTAGGCTACCCTGCCTCTAGGCTTTGTATCGGAAACCGCTACTTAAGAACTATAGTTGAGAGATCATAGGTTAGCTAAACGAAAGGCAACCATAACCTAAATCAATAAGCGTATTAAATTAGGCTTTAACGTGTTCGAGTGCCAAAGGGTGTTTTCGCTAAAAGGAAATTAAATACTTTAGCTTTAAAGAGTTACCTTCGAATTTTAATAAAAGATAAAGGTTGGTTTTTGAAGGGTGGCTTTGATGAGCTTTTCTTTGCTTTTAAAAGGTTGAGGTGAGTTTTTAACAAAAGTAAATGCCAGCTTTTACTTGCTTATTAATTGTTTAGGTTGGCTGCGAGAGAGGCAATGTGAAAAAAACCTCTTCTCGCAGTCGTTATGCCGATAGCGAGAGAAAAAACAGAATCAGCGGTGGAGAGAGCAGCGACAGAATAAACCCGCTGACCACGGCGATGGGCACGCAGGCCACACCGCCGTGCTGTTGAATCACCGGCAGGGTGAAATCCATGGAGGTGGCGCCGCCGTAACCGATAGCTAGCGCGGTATGGCGATGAATCACCAATGGGATCAGGATAAATGCCAGCAACTCACGGGTGAGGTCGTTGAAGAACGCCACGCCGCCCATTAGCGGGCCTAGTTGGTCGCCAATTAATATGGCAGAGAGCGAGTACCAGCCGAAGCCGGAAGCCATGGCCAGCCCCTCGTTCCAGCTAAGCGAAAGCAGCGGGGCAGCGATTAGGCCCGCCAGTAGCGAGCTCACTGCGAGCGTGATCGCAATGGCGAGGCCTAAACGGTTGAGCAAAATCTGTTTCAGGGGCATGCCGGAGTTGCGCAGTTGGCAGCCGATCAGCGCCAGCAGCAAATACAGTACCCATTCGGCGAGCCAATCTGCCGTAGTAAACAGCGCTTCGCCAAGAATGGGGCCAGTTAGTAATCCAAAGGTCACGCCCCCTGCCACCACACCTACCAGCAGTAATGAGCCCTGCATGGCGGCCAGCTTGCTGGTGGGGGCGTCTTTCACCACCGGGGAATTGCCTGTTTGAAGGGATAGGCGACGCGAGAGCCACCATAGCGCCGTCAGGTTAAACAGTGTGGTGATGCTAAACAACAGCAGTGCATTACCCCCTAAGCGGGAGAGCTGACTGCCCAAATCTTCGAGCCCGGCAAGGCTGATACCCATAAACAGCAGTATCAAATAAACCGAGCTGTTAACCGCGCGGTTGATCAGGTTCTGTAAACCCTTGGAGCGGATGCGAACCAGATAACCCAGTACAAGCGGTAATAATACAATCAATAAACCCGAAAGCATTTAGGGCGTCGTGCCCCCGTTTGGGTTGAAGTTGGTTAATGTCAGCTGCGTTTCGCGGCGGCCCTCTTTTTGGTAGACGGCTGAAAGGATCAGACCAGGCCAATCGGGATGAAAGCTGAGCTGTAGCAGGCGGTCAGGCTTCTCAATGTCAATCAGCGATACGTTCAGCGCCTCGAACTCTCCGGCAGGCACCGTTATCGTTCCAGGGGCATTAACATAGTACTGAAAGTGCTCATCCCGACCTTTATGGTCGACAAACTCGATTTCGCAGGGAGCGTTCTCGGTGCAGTTTTCGTGACCTGCCCGGCGGGATAGGTCAAACAGTGCCGTTTGCCGGTCCAGGCTGGAAATATCTCGTTCGTTCAACTGGTAACTGTCACCGACGCCTAACACTGAATAACTGCTACTAAAGAGCAGCGGCTGGGTATCGTCGCCATTCAGCATGAAACGGCTGAACTCCTGACCGCGGGCCACCGTAATTGAAAAGCCCATATCGCTTAACCAGTGACCACCTTCCTTGGAGAGTCGGTGTGTGATGGTGGCTCCCGGCCAGCCGCGTACTTCAAGCCGGTATTGGGCTTCAAATGGCTGTGGGTCTTTGAACGTGTCTGCCGCTAATGCCATTCCACTTGAGCAGAAAGCGGCAAGGCTCAAAGCAAGCCCTGCCAGCGTGCGGCTAGGCGGTCGTGCGAAAATATTGACCAAGGCCGTTACTCCAAAATTTGTGTCTTCCTAAGAGCCTTTAGCCAGCACTTGGTTCCCAGCGCGCTAGTATAGCCGGAGGTGGAGGAGCGCGTCAGTAGCCCGCATCCGGATTAACAGTGGAAAGTTTTTCTCCCGATTCAAAGGCATGCAAATAGGAAATTACCTGGTCAATGGCATCATTCAGCGGTGTTGGTGCTGCCATGTGCGGTGTGACAATCACCTTAGGGTGTTGCCATAGCGGATTGTCGGCGGGCAGTGGCTCTTCTTGAAAGACATCCAGCAGCGCGCCGCGTAAATGGCCCGGCTGAGTAGCACTTCCCAGCGCGTTTAACAGCGCCTGTTCATCGATCAAGCTGCCCCGACCAGGGTTAATCACGCTAGCCCCTTTAGGTAATTGGGCCAAACGCTCAGCGTTGAGGATGTTTTTCGTCGCCTCTGTGTCAGGCAAAATCGTGACTAAGCTTTGCACCTGGCCTAGCAGCTCGGCTAGCCCGTCATCGCCATGAAAACAGTGTACGCCGCTAATTTGCTTGGGGGATCGGCTCCAGCCGAGTACCGGGAAGCCGGCTTGTTGTAACGCGCTGGCCACAAAACCGCCAATAGCGCCTAAGCCGAGCACGCCTACCGGCCACTGAGATTTTTCGACGACCGCTTGAGGTTGCCAAGTGGCACTTTGCTGCTGCTCCGCATAACGGTCCATGCTGCGATAGAAGTGCAGTACGCCATACAGGGCGTAATCAGCCATTAGGTCGCCCATGCCCGCATCGCGTAATTTTACGATCGGCACGTCGCGAGGTAGCCCTGGTGTTTTCAATAGGTAGTCCACCCCAGCGCCTAAATTAATGATGCCTTTAAGTTGGGTCTGTTCTTGCAGCAGGTGCGCGGGCGCTTTCCAGACAGCGAGATAGTCGGCGTTTTTGCGCTCATCCGCTGGCGCCTCGCTGGTCATCACGGTGGCCTGAGGTAGCGCTTCAGAAAGCGCTGCTTGCCACTGCTCCGCCTCATCAATATGCACAACAATCTTCATCTCGCCTCCGGTTCCATCGCGTGTTTGTGATTAGCAGCTATCATGGGTGAGGTAGGGTTAGTGCTGCAAGGGAGACGCAGCTCTTAGCTAAAGGAAAGACCTCATCACCTTATTAACGAGTGCGCCGTGCGTGCTCCGTGGCAGGCCCTGGAAAAAGGACATTACCATGACCACACGCTCCCCTCGTAGGGTGACGCGCCACCGCCGTGGCAAAGGATTTACCTATCGTACCGCTAGCGGTCAAACCCTTGAGGACAAAACGTGGCGCAGTTGGATTGCGTCGCTGGCGATTCCGCCTGCGTGGCACGATGTAGAAATCGTCCTCAATCGCCGCCACCACATCTATGCCACTGGGCGTGATGATGCCGGTCGCAAACAGTATATCTATAACCCTGAATGGCGTGAGCAGCGCGAGGCGCTCAAGTTTGATCGCATGGTGGGGTTTGCACAGAAGTTGACGACAATGCGTCGGATTACCGGCCAACATCTCACCCTTGAAGGGTTGCCCCGCGAAAAGGTCTTGGCCTGTATGGTGCGGCTGATCGATAGTGCCTATTTTCGCCCCGGCAGTGAGCGCTATCGAGAGCAGAATGACTCCTATGGATTAACCACCATGCGCTCAAAGCATTTAACCATTGATGGCGACGAGCTGATTTTCGACTACCAGGGCAAAAGTGGCCAAACGCAGCACCGCGTCGTCGAAGATGCTCGCCTGGCGAGCGTGGTGGCGGAATTGGATGACACACCGGGTTACGAGATTTTTAAATACTTCGATGAGGACGGCAATAAGGTGCGCGTGGATAGCCACGACCTGAATGACTATATCCACGAAGTTATGGGGGAGGCGTTTAGCGCTAAAGACTTTCGCACCTGGGCAGGCACGTCTATCGCAGCGCTAGCGTTGGAAGAGCTGGGGCTTGGGGAGAATGAAAAAACCAGCCAGGACAATGTTCGTCAAGCGGTGGAGCGAGTTGCCAAAAAACTCGGCAATACGCCGAGTATCGCCAAAGCCAGCTATATCGACCCACGCGTAGTAGAAAGCTATCTGGATGGCCGCACGCTGGAACATTTCCGCCAGCTTATTAAAGCTGAACTTGAAAAAGATGAGCTCACTGGCCCCGATGAGCGCGCCGTGCTTGAGCTACTGCGCAGCCGGTTAAAATCACCAAGCAACCGCTAAATAAGCAGGGGGCAGGCCGCATGTGATTAACAAATATGCGCTTTTTTCTCATCTTTCGGGTAACTTTTGTTATAAAGCCTTTGACCGCTAACCAAGGGTGGGTGCTAGTATCGGGTCAAGACGACATTGGCGGGCCTGCTGCAACCGCAGCAGATGCAACCCCGACGCCTGATCGGTGGTGGCCAGGTCGATCCTGTGGCCCAGTGCTGCGTGCCCATAGTAGGCAGCGCGCTGGTTCTTGGTGATCCTTAATGGCGAGTTGCCCGATGACTCAGGTTTCCCTACCTTTCACACGCGAAGAGTACGCTACCCGCTTGTGGAAAGTGCGTGCTGAAATGGCCAGTCGGGGCATTGACGTATTGATCGTCAGTGACCCTTCCAATATGGCTTGGCTGACCGGCTACGACGGTTGGTCGTTTTATGTGCATCAGTGTGTGTTGGTGGGCCTTGAAGGTGAGCCGGTATGGTTCGGGCGGCGCATGGATGCCAACGGTGCCCTGCGCACCTGCTGGATTGATCCCGATAACATTACCTACTACCCGGATTACTACGTTCAAAATCCAGATATGCACCCGATGGAGTATCTGGCTCAGTCGATCATGCCCGATCGTGGCTGGCACCTGGGCGTCGTGGGTATGGAGATGGATAACTACTACTTCTCCGCCAAGGCCTATCTAAGCCTGCTCAAAGAGCTGCCCCATGCGCGCTTTATGGATGCCAATGCCCTGGTGAACTGGTGCCGGGCGATCAAATCGCCCCAGGAAATCGCCTATATGCGTATTGCGGCCAAGATTGTTGAGGGCATGCATACGCGTATTCTGGAAGTGATTGAACCCGGCCTGCCGAAAAGTAAGCTGGTGTCGGAAATTTACCGCGTCGGCATCGAAGGTTTTGTAGATGAGAATGGCAAAGTATTTGGCGGCGACTATCCCGCTATTGTGCCCATGCTGCCCACCGGCAAAGATGCCGCCGCGCCGCACCTGACCTGGGACGACACGCCGTTTCGCAAAGGTGAAGGCACTTTCTTTGAGATTGCCGGGGTGTTTAAGCGCTATCATGCGCCGATGTCGCGCACCGTGTTTCTGGGCACACCGCCGATGGATTTTATTCGTGCGGAATCAGCCCTGCTCGAAGGCATCGAAAACGGCTTGGCAGTGGCCAAACCCGGTAACCGCACGGCGGATATTGCCATGGCGCTGGGCGCGGCGATGGATAAATACGGCTTTGACCGCGGCGGCGCCCGCTGTGGTTATCCCATCGGTATTTCGTACCCGCCCGACTGGGGCGAACGCACCATGAGCCTACGCCCCTCGGATGACACTATTCTGGAGCCGGGCATGACGTTCCACTTTATGCCGGGGCTCTGGGAAGAAAACTGGGGCTTGGAAATTACCGAAAGCATCTTGATTACCGAAGATGGCTGCGAAACCCTGGCCAATTTTCCGCGCCAGCTGTTTGTAAAGTAGTGGTTTGTAAACAAAGGAACATTCAATGACCGATCAACCTAACCAACTGCGGCCAAGTCCTATTTCAGCCACCGTGGATTTTGAGGCCGATGGCGTGCAGCACGGCTTTTTAAAACTGCCCATCTCTACTGACGTATCTGCCTGGGGCGCGGTGATGATCCCCGTGACCGTGGTGAAAAATGGTGAAGGCCCCACGGCACTGCTGACTGGCGGTAACCACGGCGATGAGTACGAAGGCATCACTTCGCTGCTGAAGCTCTCTTCAACGCTGAAGGCAGAAGAGGTCACCGGCCGTGTGATCATCGTGCCGTGTATGAACACCCCGGCGGTAATGGCAGGCAAGCGCACCTCGCCGATGGATAAAGGCAATCTTAACCGCAGCTTCCCGGGCGACCCCAACGGCAGCGTTACGCCGCAGATTGCCGACTATTTTACTCGCGTGCTGGTGCCCATGAGCGATGTAGTGCTGGATTTGCACTCTGGCGGCCGCACGCTGGATATTCTGCCGTTTGGTGCGTCTCACGTGTTGGATAACAAAGCGCAGCAGCAGTCGGCCCTTGAAGGCGCCAAAGCCTTCGGCGCCCCTTACGCCATGGTGATGTTTGAGCTGGATGCGGAAAAACTCTTTGATACCGCCTGCGAACGCCAGGGCAAAGTGTTTGTCGCCACTGAGCTGGGCGGCGGCGGCACCTCTACGCCTCAGAGCATCGCTATTGCCGAGCGCGGCGTGCGCAACTTCTTGATCCACTACGGGCTAGTCGAGGGCGAAGTGGAAATGCCTGATGGCGGACAAATATATCTCGATATGCCCGATGCCAGCTGCTATGTGCAGAGCCAGCACTCCGGCGTGTTAGAGCTGTTGGTGGCGCTAGGCGACGAGGTGAAAAAAGGCCAAACCATCGCCTATGTGTACGACATGACCCGCAGCGGCACCGAACCGGTCGCCTATAAAGCGGAGCGCGATGGTATTCTGATGGCCCGCCGCGCGCCTTCACTGATCAATATGGGGGATACCCTGGCGGTGATTGCCGATGTTGTTGAACGCCTGGAGGCGTAACCCCCGGCATGATGAAACTTGACCGTTACGATCTGAAAATTCTCGATATCCTCTCCCGCGATGGGCGAATCACCAAGTCGAAGCTGGCCGAGGCGATCAACCTCTCGGTCAGTCCCTGTTGGGAGCGGGTAAAAAGGCTGGAAAAAGCCGGGGTGATCGAAGGGTATACCGCACGCATCAACGCCGATGTGTTGGTGCCGCGTAACCCAGTGTGGGTGCAGATCGAGCTCAAGCAACACAACGCCGAAAGCTTCACCCGTTTTGAAACCCTGGTAATGCAAACCCCTGAAGTTACCGAGTGTGTGGCGGTGGGGGGCGGCGTTGACTATCTAGTGAAGTTTGAAGCCCGCACGATCGATAGTTACCAGCGTTTGATGGATAAGTGGCTGGTGTCCGAGGCCGGTATCGAGCGCTACTTTACCTATATCGTCACAAAGACCGTTAAGCGGGTGCCTATCGGTATTGATACCGATATTTAAGCGGCAAGCTACGTTGCGCTATCGGCATTAAGGCTAAAAATCGGAAAGTGAGGAAGGGCGTTACCTGTAGCATGTGAGCCGTAGCGCACACGGTTACGCCCCTCGCGCTTGGCTTCATAAAGCGCAATATCGGCAGTTTTGATCAATCTTTCGAGCTCTGCTTCAGGGTCGAATGGCCCGCTACAGACTCCCACGCTTACGGTTACCTTACCCTCCTGAGTGGGTTGGTGGGGAATAGCCAAACTGGCTACTTTATAACGAATGTTTTCCGCTAGAGCGAGGGCGCAGCGGGGTCTTGGGCTATATTCTGAGCGTAAAATAAGAAACTCTTCGCCGCCAAAACGGCACACCACATCATCCGCGTCGCAGGCGGTGCGAATTGCACGGGCAACGGCGCGTAGACAGCGATCCCCTTCGGCATGTCCATAGCAGTCGTTAAAAGTTTTGAAATAGTCCACATCGACAATAATAACCGCAAGGTAGCTTTGCCTGGGTGGTTGTCGCTGTAGCTCTGCGGCGTGTCTGTCGAGGGCTCGACGGTTGGCAAGCCCTGTTAACGGGTCGACATGGGAAATTCTTTCAAGCTCGGCATTGCGTGCGGCTAACTCTTCGCGCAGTGTTTCGACGCTCACGTTTTCCAAGTAGAGCCGCAGTGATTCTGCGCAAAAACGGTAATTGGCTATTAATGTTAATACCAGCACGGGGACACTCAGCGCCAAATGGTTCATTACATAGCCGCGGTCCGTCCCGGCTAAAAAACCGATCGTGGCATAAAGGCAGGCGAAGACAAACAGCGAACCGTAGAGGCTGTACTCAAAAGGCGGTATGAGAACAATGGTTAACACCATAAGAAACACCAAACCCGCGTAAAAGTAGCCCAATACGTGCGGATTCTCGGAGCCGATCAGTACAGCACACCACGCCACGGTAGCAAGGCATACCACCAACACGGCGGCCAGCTCTTTGCGGCGTATCGAAACAGGGCGCTTGTAATAGGCAAAGAGCATGACGGTGGGTGGCCCGACGATGAGAGCGCGCAGTAACACTGAACGGAAAGCAACATCAGGTAGCAAGAAAATATCGACCAGCGTGTAAGAAAAATAGAACAGTGCCAGTAGTGACGTATGCAAATGCAGTGACCGAAGACGCACATCGTGGCGGTCGATATCGTACTTTTGGCGTACCGTCATTGAACCGATATGTTGTGAGAGCTGCTGGTAATAGGAAAGTCGAAACACGGTCACCCTCTCACAGTTCTTCAAACAGTTTTTCAGACAGTTTTTCAAACAATAACTTAATCACATTGCTATACAAGTGCGGCTAACTTTAATAAAGAGAAGCCAAGCTTAACCGAGAAATCACCTATGTGGCGCTGAAATATTTATTTATGATCATTGTTTAGCGTTGTACGTGAGGGTCGCGTTGCCGTCTCAATGCGTTAAATGAATGCTTCACCAGAAAAACCACTGCCAAACGTCCGCTGACAAAAAAGTCGCGTGATAAGTCTCGGTTTTCAAAAACACTTCGTGGCCACTCTCCGTTAACCTGGGTGCATTCAACGGCAAGGCAATGAGCCTGCTGACAATGCCACACAGTTATTGCAGCGCTCGGTTAGCCAGACTGCATTTAAGGGGAGGTTTCCATGACCACACTATCGACCACGCTTGCCAAGCGCCTGGAAGATCCGCGTCTGTTCCGGCAGTACGCCTATGTGAACGGTAAATGGACCCACGGCGAAGGTGGTCGCGAAGAAGCGGTTTACGATCCTGCCACCAATGAAGCCATTGGTCATATCCCGCTGCTGGAAGCCGAACAGATCACTGCAGCGGTCGATGCCGCGGAAGTCGCGTTTGTACACTGGCGGGCGCTGCGTGCCGATGAGCGTTGTGAACGCTTGCTGGCTTGGTACGACCTGATTCAAGCCAACCGTGAAGACCTCGCTACCATCATGACGCTAGAGCAGGGCAAGCCATTGCCCGATGCCCGTGGCGAGGTGGAGTACGGCGCCAGCTTCGTGCGCTGGTTCGCCGAAGAGGGCAAACGCACCTACGGCGAAACCATCCCCAGTCATATTCCCAATGCCTCACTGGGTACGATTAAAGAGCCAGTGGGTATCGCGGCGATGATTACGCCGTGGAACTTCCCGCTGGCGATGATTACCCGCAAAGCCGCCGCCGCGCTGGCTGCTGGCTGCCCGGTAATCGTCAAGCCTGCCAATGAAACACCGTTTTCAGCGCTGGCGCTGGCGGAGCTATCTGAGCGGGCAGGAATTCCGGCAGGAATTTTCAACGTGGTACTAGGCGACCCCGCGGAAGTCTCGAAGATTCTTTGTGGCGAGTCGCGTATTCGCGCACTCTCATTCACCGGCTCCACCCGCGTGGGTCGCCTGCTGATCGAGCAGAGCGCTAATACGGTTAAACGCCTCTCTTTGGAGCTAGGCGGCAATGCGCCATTTATCGTTGGGCCGGATATGGATCCCAAAGAGGCAGCCTTTGCGGCAATCGACGCCAAGTTCCAAACCGCCGGGCAGGACTGCTTAGCCGCTAACCGCATTCTGGTACACGAATCCATCCACGATGAGTTTGTCGAGCATTTCAGCGAGCGCATGTCGGCCCTCACCGTGGGCAATGGCCTGCAGGGCGAGATTGATCTTGGCCCGCTGATTCACCGCCAAGCAGTGGAAAAAGCGTCTGCCATTGTTGATGACGCTATCTCCAAAGGCGCTACTATGATCGGCGGCGACCAGAGCAAAGCACCTGGCGAAAACTTCTTTATGCCGGTGATGCTGACCGGCGTAACGCCAAAAATGAAAGTGTGGCGGGAAGAGAACTTCGCCCCAGTGGCCGGTATTACCGCTTACAGCACCGATGACGAAGTAATCGAAATGGCCAACGACACCGAGTACGGCCTGGCCGCGTACATCTATACCCACGATATCCGCCGCATCTGGAAGCTAATGCGCGCATTGGAGTACGGCATGGTCAGTGTCAACTCGGTGAAGATGACCGGCCCGCCGGTGCCTTTCGGTGGCGTGAAGCAGTCCGGCCTTGGACGTGAAGGTGGCGCTACCGGCATCGATGAGTATCTCGAAACCAAGTACTACTGCCTGGGTGCGCTCGGTTCAGTCTCTGGCAGCTAGTCGCCAAGTCGAAAATAATTTAAAACACCCTCCCCAACGCTGGGGAGGTTTACCGTATAGAGAGAACGCTATGAGCTTGCATCAGGATCTGATCGAACGCGACCGTAAAGTCACTTTCCACGCCTCTACCCATCTGCGTGATTTCGCCCACGGCGATTCACCAGGCCGCGTTATTACCGGCGGTAAAGGCATCAACATCGTGGATAAGGATGGCCGTGAGTTTATCGACGGCTTCGCTGGGCTTTACTGCGTTAATATCGGCTACGGTCGCACCGAAGTCGCTGAAGCGATCTATAAGCAAGCGCTAGAGCTTTCCTACTACCACACCTACGTAGGCCACTCCAACGAGCCGCAGATTGAGCTTTCCGAGCGTATTCTGAAAATCGCTGGCATGAACATGTCGAAGGTCTACTACGGCATGTCCGGTTCAGACGCCAATGAAACCCAGCTCAAGATTGTGCGCTACTACAACAATGTGCTCGGCCGCCCGCAGAAGAAAAAAGTCATCTCACGCATGCGCGGCTATCACGGTTCAGGCATCGCCTCTGGCTCGCTGACCGGCCTGAAAGCGTTCCATGACCACTTCGATCTGCCGATTGATACCATTCGCCACACCGAAGCGCCGCACTACTACCTGCGCGCCGCCGAACAGCATGGCATGACCGAGCTTGAGTTCTCTGCTTACTGCGCCGACAAGCTGGAAGCGATGATTCTGGAAGAGGGCCCGGATACTGTGGCCGCCTTTATCGGTGAGCCGGTGCTGGGGACCGGTGGTATCGTGCCGCCGCCGGAAGGTTACTGGGATGCGATTCAATCCGTACTGGCGAAGTACGATGTGCTGCTAATTGCCGATGAAGTGGTATGCGGCTTTGGCCGTACCGGCTCCGATTTCGGCAGCCATCACTACAACATGAAGCCTGACTTGGTCACCATCGCCAAAGGCTTAACCAGTGCTTATCAACCGCTTTCTGGCGTGATTGTGGGTGAGAAAGTCTGGCAAGTGCTGGAGCAGGGCACTGGTGAATACGGCCCCATCGGCCACGGCTGGACTTATTCAGGCCACGCGCTGGGCTGTGCGGCAGGGCTTGCTAACCTGGATATTATCGAGCGTGAAAACCTGGTGGGCAATGCCGCTGAAACCGGTGCCTATTTTCAGCAGCAGTTGAAGACTAACTTCGAAGGCCATCCGCTGCTAGGCGACGTTCGCGGTGTTGGTCTGATGGCGGCGCTGGAGTTCTCGCCAGATGCCAATCAGCGTCTGCACTTTGACCCTGCACTAAAAGTTGGCCCACGTGTGGCTGCTGCAGCCATGGAAGAGAACCTGATTGCCCGCGCTATGCCCCAAGGCGACATTCTCGGCTTCGCGCCGCCACTGACCATTAACCGTGGTGAAGTGGATGAGATGGTTGGCCGCGCCAAGCGAGCGATTGACCGTATCACCGATGAACTGGTGCGCTCCGGTGATTTAAAAACCGGCCATCAAGAGGCTGCGTTTACCGTCTGATAGCTCGGTATAGCCTCTTCAACGCCGCTGCCATGTACAGCGGCGTTTTTGTTTTTGAAGGGGCCAGCTATGCTTAAGACCCTTATGCTGAATTCAGCTGTAAGCCATTCGATAGTCAAGGAGTAGCCAACGATGCAACCGGTATTAGCCTTTGATGTATACGGCACGCTGATTGATACCCAGGGAGTCACGGTTGAGCTAGAACGACGCTTGAAGGATGCTTCTAAAGCAGGCGAGTTCGCCCGCCGCTGGCGCGATAAGCAGCTCGAATACAGTTTTCGCCATGGAGTAATGGGCGCCTATGTTCCCTTTTCTGAGTGTACCCGAGAGGCGCTGGTGTTTGTTGATCGGGCGCTACAAACAGGGCTTGCTGATAACGATCACGACCATTTGATGGCGGTGTACGGCGAGCTACCCGCGTTTGACGATGTAGTGCCTGCGCTCGACCAACTGCGCGATGCGGGTATCCGCTGCGTGGCGTTTTCCAATGGCACGGCTGATGCTGTGACTAAGCTACTAACTCGAGCGGGGGTTGAAAGCCATATGGATGACATTATCAGCGCGGATGAAGTAAAGCGCTTTAAACCGGACCCCGCCGTATATTCCCATTTGCGCACGCGATTAGAGACCCGCCCCGAGCAAACCTGGCTAATATCCAGCAATCCCTTCGATGTGATTGGCGCCACCCATGCCGGGTTACGCAGCGCCTGGATACGGCGCAGGTCGGATGCACCTTTCGACCCATGGGGTATTGAGCCTGATATGACGGTCACCGATCTAGAAGCATTGGCTGAACGCATTATCCGCTAGACTGTCAACCAGCCACATGACAGCGCATAATGACGCACGCTAAACGATTTAGGATATAGAAATGTCAGAAAAAATTTACTGTGTTGCTGGCTTTAAACCCAAACCAGGTAAAGAAGAAGCGGTGTTTAAAGCGCTTCAGTCATTAGAGCCAAATACCCACCGCGAAGATGCGTGCGTTCACTATACGGTCACGCGTCAGATCGATAATCCTTTCGCTCAAGGCACCAGTTATCCAATCGTTTTTCACGAGATTTGGGCCAGCCGTGAAGAGTTCGAAGCGCACTGCCAGCGCAAAGAGATTCAAGACTTCTTCGCCAAGCACGTTGAGTCACCCGATGGCGATATCGAAGATGCTAACGTGTGCGTTTACACCGATGAGCCATGGAATTTTGACGCGCCCAAGGTATAACCCAAGCGTGTAGAATAGGCCAACGAGCTAAACAGAAGCTGAACGGAAAAGGAGCCAACATGACCGATAAAAAGATGAACGTCGAAAGCTTTAACCTGGATCACACCAAGGTCAAAGCCCCGTACGTACGTTTAGCCGATATCAAAGAAGGCCAGAACGGCGACCGCATTCACAAATATGATCTGCGGATCTGCCAGCCCAACAAAGAGCACATGGAGATGCCCGCGCTGCACTCTCTTGAGCATTTGATGGCTGAGCTTTCCCGCAACCATACCGATAAAGTGGTCGATATCAGCCCGATGGGCTGCCAGACCGGCTTCTATATCGCGATGATCAATCACGACGACTATGATGACGTGATCACTATCATCGAACAGACGCTGAACGATGTTCTCGTCGCCACCGAAGTGCCCGCCTGCAACGAAATGCAGTGCGGCTGGGCCGCCAGCCATAGCTTGGAAGGCGCCCAGGAACTAGCCCTCAATTTGCTGGCCAAGCGCAACGAGTGGACTGAAGTCTTCGCTTAAGCGTTATGTAACCGCATGAACGACGCACGAACGTAGTAAGCCAAACGCCTCCTGGGGATACGTCACCCAGGAGGCGTTTTATTGTCTGTGCATTATCGAATGGAAAACGCCAACCAACGGTGACATGCTGGCACTGCGCGCGCATTTTCCACGGGTGAGGCATTAAGTAAGATGCTGTTAGACACTTGGCTTTTATATTTTATCGCCTGCATTGGCCTATCGCTCTCGCCAGGGCCAAATGGCCTGTTGGCGCTGACCCATGGCGCCATGCATGGCAGCCGTAAAACCTTGTTTACCATTGTCGGTGGTGCAACCGGATTTATGCTGATTATTGCCTTGTGCATGTTTGGCATTGGAGCGCTGCTTAAGTCATCGGTGGTATGGCTAACGGTGCTGAAATGGGTCGGCGGGGCCTATCTGATTTGGCTGGGGATTCAAGTATGGCGTTCACCACCGATTACCGGTGAGATTGATATGAGTGTAAGCCAAACGAGTGTGTGGCACCTATATCGACAGGGCGTATTGGCCTCAATTACTAACCCCAAAGTGTTGCTGTTTTTCAGCGCCTTCTTACCACAGTTTATCGACCCCCAGGGCAGCTTGATGCTGCAGTTTTTCGTGCTGGCAGGCACTTTCGTGACTATCGAATGTTTAGTGGAAGGCTTGCTCGCCAATATGGCCAACCGCATCCGTCACTGGTTAAAACGCGTGGGCCGAGGATTCAACCGCACCTGCGGCGGCATCTTTGTTGCCATTGGTGCCGCGCTGCCGCTCAGAGCTTAGTCAGAAGAGAATGACTGGCTATTTTTTGAACGTGCTTCTGGTTGAACGAGATTCTTGAATACGTGCATTGATGCCATCAATCAGCGTCTCTGTCGACAAACGAGATTTAAGCAAAACGGCTTCAACTTGGTCATGTTGTTGGTGAGTCATATCGGCTCCCGATAAAATGACTACTTTTGCGTCAGGCTGGCAAGCGCGGATCTGAGGCACTAGCTCCCACCCTGATCCATCAGGCAGTCCTATATCAAGCAGCACGACGTCAAATGTCTGCTGTTTTAAACGTACTTGCGCATCTTTAAGGGTATGTGCTGCCTCAAACGTAAACAATCTCCAGCCATGGCGGATACGACTTCATGTAAGTCGAGGTCATCTTCAACATGCAGTACCCGGAGGTATTGTTCGTGTTGGGTCGATAGTTTTCGCTTAACCATATCTATTAACTGATGTTGGTCAATAGGCTTGGCTAACCAGTCAATGTTGGTAGCATCGCCGTTGATGGCTAAACGACCCTGTTCTACCTTAGCGGAGACCACGACTATCGGTAGGTCAGCGGTATTGGGCTGCTCGCGCAGTATACGGATAATATTTAGCCCACTGATGTCGGGTAGCATCAAGTCTAGGCTAATCAGGTCATAATGCGCTTGTTGCAATCTGGTTAATGCTTCTGAGCCGCTATAGGCGATATCGACTTGATAGCCCGCTTCACTGAGCATAATGCTGAGTAAGTTAGCTACATCTCTATCATCTTCAACCACTAAAATATGGGGAGCTGGGTGCTGGTCAGAGGTCAATAAGGCCTGTAGAGAGGTGTTAGCCGCCGTTTGTATTAAGGGTAGTTCAAAGAAGAAGCGCGACCCCTTTCCTTTGGTGGATTCGAAACCAATGCGGCCGCCCATCTGTTCTACTAGTTCTCGCGTAATGGCTAGCCCAAGACCCGTGCCATCTTTGGCACGAGTGTCAGACGAGTCGGCTTGGGCAAATCGCTGAAAAATTTGACTGTAAAATGACTCGGCAATGCCGGGGCCGCTATCAATAACACTGACGATCAGCTTATTGTCTGACGTAACAGCCCTAAGTATTACCTCGCCCCCATCGGGTGAGAACTTAATCGCGTTGGATAATAAATTGGCGAGCACCTGCATCAAACGCTGCTGGTCAACATTCACAAGCGCACCTGGGGCATTGTAATCCAAGGTAAGCGTTACGCCTCTGTCACTACTGTAATGGCGGTTAGAGTCTAACGCTTGTTCAACCAGCGGTAATAGAGGTTGCCGCTGCATATCAAAATGCAGCTTACCGGCCGCGATCTTTTCGATGTCCAGTAAATCATTAATCAAGAGAGCCAAACGCTTGCTGTTGCGGTGGGCCGTCGTCAGTAGTTTTTGCGCTTTTTCGGGCAACTCACCAAATGCGCCGCCGACCATTAACCCCAGCGCTCCAGATATAGAGGTAAGGGGAGTGCGAAGTTCATGGCTAACAGTCGATATAAACTCATTTTTTAACTTTTCAGCACGTTGTCGCTCGGTAATATCCTCACCAATACCTAAGTAACCGATAGTTTTACCGGCACTATCTCTCATCGGGGTAACCACCAGCGAAATGGGTACATAATGACCATCCTTATGAACGTACGTCCACCCCCGGGTCTCTGAGCCTTGGTGTTCGGCTTTTTCCACAAACACTTTAAAACCTTCAACAGGGCGTTTTAACTCAGCACTTAACTGGGCTGCCCTGACATCTAGCTCACTCTTCAAATGCAACATGGCAGGCGTTTGTTTGCCCACCATGTCTTCTTTGCTATAACCCAGCATATTCTCAGCACCTTTATTAAAGGCTGTGATGATGCCGGCACTGTCAGTTGCGATAATGGAGACTTCAGAAGCCGCTTCAAGCACGCCGTATAAAAAACGTTCAGCTTCATGAATAGCGATCTCTGCGGATTTCCGCTCATTGGCTAAGCGGTTCATGGCGCGCGCCAGCGCGGCTACTTCGGGGCCACCCTGTTCCTGAAAATCACTATCAAAGCGTGAATTGTCGGCCATGCTATCAATGCGGCGAGTCATTTTTTCTAATGGGCGCATTAGGCTTCTCGCCACCCATGCCCCTATTAACCCCACCAGTGCCATGGCTATCAGTGCGATGAATAAAAATTGCCGGAAGGAGGCTTGGGCCGGGGCAATGGCCTCGTTGTAAGGCAGCGCGCGCAGCACAATCCAGCCCACTGAGTCCAGCTGTTGGCTGGCAACGATATAGCGCTGCTGCTGATACTCAACCACCGTGCCTGCGGGGCTTAGTGATAGTGCGGCGTCTACTAACGCGTCAGTGCCCTCATCCGGCAGGGGCTGGGGCGCGTCAAAGCGTTCCCGCATGGATACAAACAGGCGGTGTCGCGGGTCAATAACTATGGTTGTTGTACTAGATTCGGTTTCGGTTAAGTTCTGCGAAGCAAGTAGCGGCGTCTTTGCGAGATCCAGTATTCCGCTGGCATAGCCAATAATTTCGTTATTGGAAGACAAAATCGGTTGTAAGTATGAAATCAGCGGTACCCCAGTGGTACGTCCCATAATCGGCTCGGAAATCACTGACTCTTTGGTTTGTCTGGCAAGTTGAAAGTGAAATCGGTCGGAATAGTTAGCCCCTAAACGCCCTGGAACAGGACGGCTTTCTGCGATAGCCGTGACACCAGCATTAAACACAAGCAAACCATCAGGGAATAGCTCGCTGGCGACAGAAGGCTGCTGCAATAGCGATTGCAGCTCTTGGTCGCTGCGTAGTTGACCTGCATCGGTAACTAAGCGCAGTGCGAATGACTCCAAGCCCAAAATCCGCTGCTGCTGAGATAATTCAAGTTCAGAAGCTAAGCGGTTTATTTCGGCGGATTCGCGCTCTGCCACGATGGTTTCGTAGTTGCTTACCAACAACTTCTGAACAGTCAGCACAATTCCCCCCACTAAAATCCCGCTTGTGATCAGCACAAGTAGCACAATACGAACGCTTAGCGGGACTTTCATTATTGGTCTTCCTTAGGCAATAAAATATAAAAGTTGGCTCCACCGCCTATCGCGTCGCGGTAGCCAACTTCTCCCCCCATTTGCTGGCAGATTTCTCGGCTAATCGCCAAGCCAAGGCCTGTGCCAGGTAATTTCCGGGTATCGCTGCTGTCCGCTTGAGAGAAACGCTGAAACAGTTTTTCGCGAAATGCAGGGTTAATCCCCGAGCCATGGTCGCGTACTGAAATTTCTACCGTTTTTTCATGTAATTCGACGCTTAACTCGACGGATTCACCCTCGGGAGAGAATTTAATGGCATTGGAGAGTAGGTTAGCTAGCGCTTGTATTAAGCGAGGGCCATCAACCTTAACCTGAACGGTAGGCAAAACTTCAGGCGTTTGAATAAGTACATTATGCTGTTCGCTATACCCGTGTATGGATTCAACGACTTCATTTAATAGTGGGGCCAGCAGCTGCATGCTTAAGTTAATAGGCATTTTGCCTGCTACCAGTTTTCCATATCTAATAAGTCGTTAATCAATAAGGCCAACCGCTGGGCATTGCGTTCGGCAGTACTGACGAGTGCTTGTGCTTTATCCGGCAGCTTTCCTGCTGCCCCGCCATTTAAGAGGCCAAGTGAGCCTTTTATTGACGTAAGGGGCGTGCGTAGTTCATGGCTAACGGTAGCGATAAACTGATCTTTCATTTTATCCAGCTTGCGCCGCTCAGTGATGTCTTCAATCAATGACCAGATCACTTGTCGGCCATTGCTTTCTTGGTTGAGCATGCCTTGTAGCCGCACCGGGTAGAGGCTGCCATCTTTGCGGATATACTCTTTCTCGAAAGGCCCATAACGGCCTGTTGTCTTCAAACTGGTTAACGCTTGCTCTTCTTCGGGTTGATATGTTTTGGGCGTGACATCCCAATAACTCAATGCCAGAAACTCATTGCGGGTGTAGCCCATCGGTGCGATCAATGCGTCGTTTAAATCGATATACTGACCTGTTTCAACATCATTTAGCGCCATGCCTATGGGTGAAAACTCAAATAGGGCACGTAGGCGGGCTTCGTTATTTTCTAACGCTATGCGTGCCTGTTCTTGCTCGTGCACATCTTGCAAATAACCGCGCCACAGGATGCTGTCATCCATAAGTCGCTCTGGGGTGGCTTGGCCCATTATCCAGCGATATGCGTTCTCTCCGTGCTTAACACGGTATGTCGCCTGCCAGTGTGAGAGTGTATTTGCTGAGTGTTCGATGGACACACGGATGGCTTCTAGGTCGTCGGGATGTATCCGTTCAAAGGCGGGTGTGGCATTCTCAGCGGCCTGTGCTGGTGTTATGCCATACAGCTCTTGAATTTGCGGTGAGCTAAAGGGGAAGGTGTTGCGTCCGTCGACAAAGCGGCGAAATTGATAAGTGACGCCGGGAAGTTGCGCGGTTAACTTGCTGAGGCGCTCGCTGCTAAGACTGTTAGTTAGAACATTCGATATCCAGCGAGCTAGAAGTTTCACAAATAGCAACTCGCTTTCATCGAAACTTTCTGTTCTTGCCAGACCGCTAGAAAAGTTTAGGGTGCCAAAGCTCTGACCTTCTACCTCAATGACGATGCCGGCATAGGTACCTAACGGGTGCGATTGATAGCAGGGGTGATTGCGGAATTTGCTTCTTTCAGCATTAGCGAGGAATAGCTCACGTTGCTCTTTATCCTTTCCAGAAAAAATAAGTTGGCACCACGTCTGACCTAACATAAATGTCTGACCAGCAGTTAAAGCGATGCCTGCGTCGGCATCCATCCAGCGAACCGTATACACGGTGCTCTCAATCTGACTGAGAATCGCCAGATCCATTTTTAGGTATTGCCGGGATATCTCAAGGGCGTGGTTGATTTTTCCGTCCAATGTATCCTGTGAGGAAAAAGCAATGTCGTTGAGTAATAACAGTGCGTCGTGGTGCTTGTTTAATTGACTGACGGTATTCTTTTCACGGGTTATGTCGACAATAAAGCCTTCCAAAATAGCAGGATGCCGCGCATCATCTTTAACGCATTTGCCCCGCTCTTCCACCCAGCGCCAGTTGCCATCACGGTGTTGAATACGATATTCAAGGTGCCATTCTGTATTGTTAGCCATTGCTGCTGTTACCGCATTTTCCAGCGCTGGAGCATCGTCTGGATGAATTAGGTCTGCGTAGCAAATGCCTTTGTTACCAATCAGCTCTTCAGCTGGATAGCCACTTACTCGATCCACCTGCCCGCTGATGTACAGCATTGTCCAGTGCTCATCGGGTAGGCAGCGGTAGGTTACGCCGGGCATGTTGTTGATCAACGATGCCATCGCATCTCGGCTGGCCGTTAGTTCAACTTCTAGATTTGAGCATGATTGTCGCTTTATCTCATCGGCGTGTATTAGCTGTTCCAGAGTAGCCGCCAAATCGCTAAGCATAGCCACTTGTTGGGGTGCAAAGCGCTTGGGTTGTGTATCAATTAGGCATAGCGTGCCAATGCGGTAGCCGTTAACCGTATGCAACGGTACCCCCGCGTAAAAGCGTATATTCGGTGTATTAGTGACAAAAGGGTTGTCTGCAAAGCGGGGGTCTTTAAGGGTGTCTTCGACAATCAATGGCGAGCTGGTCAGGATGGCATGACCACAAAATGAAATGTTGCGTGGTGTTTCTGTCGCCTCAAGTCCTTGATGCGATTTAAACCGCTGTGAATCTCCATCAATTAATGAGATCAATGAAATAGGCACTGAGAAAATTTGACGAGCTAAGCGGGTAAAACGATCAAAACGTGCCTCTGGCCCGTCATCTATTAAATGTGTTTCATCCAGCGCACGCTGACGCTCATGTTCATTTTCTGGTATTGGTGGAGCCTTCATTTTAAACCTCGGCCGTCATATCGCTCTCAATACTAATTTGCAGCTAAACAAACGCGGTTTCGACCACTGTTTTTAGCTTGGTATAGCGCTCGATCTGCTCGGTTAAGTAGCGCTTCGGCCGTGTCATCGGGAAAATGTTGGTTATCTACCACGCCCGCAGACAGAGTGCAGGCAAATTGTTTGCCCCCTCCCGTAAACTGGATAGCGGCAAAGTCTTCACGGAGGCTATTGACCATGCGTAACGCATTGTCTGAAGTGCAATCAATCATCACTAGCGCAAACTCTTCTCCACCATAGCGACCGAGTTTATCGGTACTGCGAAAACGTTGGCGAAGTAGGGTGCCTACCGCAGCAATTACTAGGTCGCCAACGGCATGTCCATGTGTGTCATTAACTTTTTTGAAATGGTCTATATCGAGCATGACGACGCAGAACGTCTGAGCTTTCCGTTGTGTCAACTGCCACTGGTCTTGCAGCGCTTCTTTAATGCTGGCGTGCTTCAGAAGTCCGGTTAAACCATCTCGGTTTTTGGTATGTTCCAGGTTGCGTAGTCGCTTAACGCGGGATCGGCACAGATTGATCAGTAGGTTGCTATCGATAGGTTTTCTAAAAATGCATCGCCCCCTTTGAGTAATGCTTGCCCTCGCAGCTCAGCATTGGATTCACCCGAAAGATAAATAACTGGCAATTGAGACCAACGCTCCATCTGCCCGAGGAGGGCGGCTAATTCTGGACCTGTGACATCTTGTAGCCAGAGATCCATTAAAATCAGTTCAGGGTTAAAATCATTGATTGCCTCAAACAGCATGCCGGGGTGGTCAAGCACCATTACCTGCATATTGGCTGCTTCCAGTACGCCTTGAAGGTGATGTGCCAGTTCGACATCGTTTTCAATAACCATCACTCGCTCTGGCACGGTATCTTTGGTTTTAATTAATTGGGCCACGTAGGAAGCGAGCTTGATCATATCAAGAGGTTTAACAAAATAATTGCTGCCGCCACTACGCAATGCGTGAAGACGGGCAGTGAAACTCTCTTCAGTGCCCGTAAACAATATGGGGCAGGTAAGGTCTTTTAAGCGTTCCTGCCAAAAGGCCACTGGGTTTATTTTGAGAGATTCTTGTTGAGTTGCACGATGGTCGATCAATAACACATCAGGCGTTGTTGTTTTATCTTGGTCGAGTTCTTTTGCATCACTGAAATGTCTTACTTGAAAGCCGAAGCTGTGGAGTTGCTGCACCATATACTCAGCTAACATGGCGTCGCGCTCGATTAACCAGATGCACGGTGCGCCGTTAATGTTTTCGACGCGGCTTGTTTCGATGCCCATTGCCGCTTTCTGGCTTTTATCCGTTTCGAGTGCGCTTTGCAATTGAGCTATCCATTCGCTAACCGGCAGCGGCTGTTTGTCATTGCTAGGCTGCTCCAGTACTTTTGCCACTTGCTGTTCTTGTTCTCGCGCCTGGCGGCCCAGCTGTACAAAACCGAAGGTGCCTGCCGACCCCGCTAATGAGTGCAACGCTGAATTTAATTGCTGAAGTGCTTCTAGGCACCTGGGTTCGTTTGCAAGTTGTCCAGCAATCTCGACAAGCCGCTCAAACTCCAAGGTAAGGCGCGTTAAGTAGGCCTCGGACAGTTTCTCAAGCCGAGCGCTTAACGCATGTGTATTACGTGAATCATCCATTGAAGGCCTTCCAGATTGCGCGAACGTCGTCTGCCAGGGTCATCGGATCAAAAGGCTTTGCTATGACGTCTGTAGCACCGATTTCCTTATAGCGCACCACCTCTTCTGGGTGGACTTTTGCGGTCATAAACGCCACGGCGGTTGATGCAGTGATATACCCTTGACGTCTAAGTTCTAGGAGGGTGGTGGGGCCATCCATGCCAGGCATCATTACATCTAGCAAAAACATCTGAGGGGCAAACGCTTCGACTTCATTTAATGCTTGTTGCCCAGATTCGCATGCTTTGAGGGTTAAACCACCTACAAGCTCAAGTGCCATGGAGGCAATATCGCGGATGTCGGGATCGTCTTCAACGTACATAACTCTCTCAAGTTTCTCCAAGCCATGTCTCCTGAAAGCTTTTTAATGAGTTTTATAAGTGGTTGTAAGCTACAAGAGTAATACTAATGTGGAGCCTTAAACAGTTTCCCCTGGATAAAGTTGTTACTAGCTAGATATGGGATCGTCGGCGAGCGCCTCAATAGAGTGAACATAGGACGGAATTTTATTCACGAGTTTGGTATGTGTATTTGCGGTGCCAACCCCATCACCGCGCTAGCGCTACTTAGAATGGCGATAGCAGTAAACATCATCATGACCAGCGCAGGGCCCCGCAATGTGACGGTGAGTATCGGGCCTATCAGTTACGATTGCAGGAGTTTTATCGAGAATGGAAAGCTGACTTGAGGATGGCGGATAGCGCGCTGTAGCGTACAAAAAAAGAGTGGTGTAACCGCTAGTGCTGGCTTCAAGGGTGAGCTGATCTACGTTGGTTAAGCGCACGCCATTTATAATTGTTGACATCCGACTCCATCGCCCCTATAAACACAAAATAATTCCCTACCTTAGGCCCTCATGTTCCTCCTGATCTCGATTGCCACGCTTTCGATCGCTTTATCCTTTCTATGTTCTATCCTCGAAGCAGCCCTGCTCTCCATTACGCCCAGCTATATTGCGAAGCTAAAAGAAGAGAAGCCAAAGCTACACGCCTCGCTGACGAAACTTAAAACCAATATTGACCGGCCACTTGCGGCTATTTTGACGCTCAATACGATTGCCCACACCGTAGGGGCAACCGCGGTGGGTGCTCAGGCGGCAATTGTGTTTGGTGAATCGTCCATCGCTATTGTGTCGGCGGTGATGACGATGCTGATTCTGATACTCTCGGAAATTATTCCGAAGACCATCGGCGCAACTTACTGGCGCGGTTTGTCCCCGTTTCTGCCCCGCTTATTGAAACCGATGATTTTGGGTCTACTGCCTTTTATCTGGATGTCAGAGCAGATTACACGTCGATTGGGTAAGTCAGAGCACGATGTCGATCTGCGCGATGAAATCAAAGTATTGGCTCGCGTAGGTCTGGAAGAGAAAGTGCTGGATGCCGATGAGTCACGCACGATTATCAACATGCTTAACTTGCACGACATTCTAGTAAGCAAAGCAATGACACCGCGTACCGTGTGCGAAACGGTACTGCCTGATATGACCGTATCGGTCTTTGATGAGCGGTACGGTAAAGCGCCGTTCACACGCTTTCCCGTGATGGATAACGGCGAGCAGGCGTTTGGCTATGTGCATAAAGCCGATATGTATCATGCAGACGATGCCAAAACGATGCGTGAACTGATGCATCCAATTGGTAGCGTGGATGTTTCGAATAACGTAGAGCATGTATTTACCTCCATGCTCAAAGATCACCTTCACATGCGGGTGGTCTATGATGAGCATGGCACCTTTGTGGGCTTGATTACGCTTGAAGACATTATCGAAACCATTCTGGGTCAGGATATTGTCGATGAGACTGACAATGTAGCCAATTTGCGGCATTACGCGAAACAGCAGTGGATCAAGCGCGTTAAGCGGGATGATAAAAACGCTAAAAAAGCTGAGTAATCCTTTTACAGCTATCGATGTGAAGCGGCGCCTAAGGGCGCCGTTTTGCGTTTTAAATCCAGCCACCATTAGGCTTTTACGATCGCGGTAGGGGCTCTAATTATCGAGAGTGAACGTTGTCTAATGATTCGCTGTCTTAGCGCTAAATGATCTATAGTGAAGGCGTTGACAGTCAAATAAGGTATTAGGGTGTTTAACGCCCATTAAGGAGGAAAGCATGTCATTACGTATCAATGCAGTCGTGCCTGATTTTGAAGCGGAAACAAGCCAAGGGCCGATTCGTTTTCATGAGTGGATTGGCGACAGCTGGGCGATCCTGTTTTCGCACCCTAAAGACTTTACGCCGGTTTGCACCACGGAATTTGGTGCCGTCGCTAAGCTCAGCGCTGAGTGGAAGAAGCGCGGTACCAAAGTGATCGGTGTGTCGGTGGATGGCGTTGAAGACCACAAGCGCTGGGGTAATGACATCCAAACCGTCAGCGGCAGCGAGGTTGATTTTCCAATTATCGCCGATGACGGCTTAACGGTGTCAAAACTCTATGACATGCTGCCAGAAGATGCCTACCTGCCTGATGGCCGTACGCCCGCAGACAGCGCAACGGTGCGCTCGGTATTCATTATCGGCCCGGATAAGCAGTTGAAGCTTTCGATGACGTATCCAATGACCGTCGGGCGCAACTTTGCGGAAATCCTACGCGCTCTGGATGCACTGCAGACCACGTCGAAACACGGTGTTGCTACACCGGCCGATTGGACAGTAGGCCAAGACGTTATCATTCCGCCGAGCGTCTCAAATGAAGATGCCAAGCAGAAGTATGGCGAGTACGAAACGGTTCTGCCTTACTTGCGTAAGACGCCGCTGCGTTGATAACTTGGTGTAAAGAGCGAAAAGCCAGCGCCTATGCGCTGGCTTTTGCATGGGGCATTAAGCGGACTCTAGCGCAAGCTGTTCAATAGACGTTGAAACACTGCGCGCCCCGGTGAGTATCTCATTGACGATAATCTCAATTTCCCCGACGCTGGCTTGGCTGGATTGACCCTGCTCCACTACCTGCTGCATGGCCTGAGTCGTTCGCTCAACCAAAGCACTGTTCTCTTTTAGCACCCGGGTAATATTCTCCACCGCTTCACTGGAGCCTTTGGCCAAACGGCGCACTTCGTTGGCCACCACCGCAAATCCACGGCCCTGTTCGCCTGCGCGGGCGGCTTCCACTGCGGCATTAAGCGAGAGTAGATTGGTTTGATTGGCGATTTGCGCGATGGTCGCGGTAATTTTATTGATTTGGTCGGCTTGCTGATTAAGAGCGGCGATCAACTGCTGTGCTTCGTTAAGAGTTTGCGTAGCTTGCGCTGAGTCTTCAAGTATTTGCTTGAGGTGTGTTAAACCGCTTTGCGCTATTTTTCAGTCTGAGTCGATGAAGTTTGTGCCGTGTGAACGGTTACCTGGGCGGCTTCAGACGCTTGAACTGAGCGTGTAATATCGGTAGCAAATTTAACTACTTTGATGATTTGACCCTGCCCATCGTGGATAGGGTTGTACGTCGCTTCTAACCAAATGGTGTTGCCCCGGGCATCAATGCGCTCGAACTTACCCTGCATAAACTCACCGCGGCTTAAACGCTCCCAAAAGTCCGGATGTTGCTGATAAAAAAACGGGCGAACAGAATTTACGGTGATGGACGTCACGTATTTGATCAATCGAGTAGCCCATTGTTTGCTCAAAGTTACTGTTTGCATCCAGTACATGCCCATCTGGGGTGAACTCAATCACTGCCATCGAGCTGTCTAAGGCCTGGAGAATTGCTCGTTCCCTAGCCGCATTCTGATGTTTTTGGGTGACGTCGCTAGCCACTTTTAAAACTTGTACAACGTTGCCGCGACGATTTTTAATCGGCAGGTAAGTTGCCTCAAGCCAAATTTCATCACCTGTAGAATTCAAGCGTCTAAAACGCCCTTGCTGACTCTCTCCGGCGGCCAGATTCTGCCAAAAAGACGTGTATTCAGGTTGGCTGCTCTCTTCCATAAAGCAGAACATACGGTGATGCTGCCCCACAATTTGCTTAAGCGAATAGCCGACGGCTTTCAAAAATAGCGGGCTCGCCTCTTTGATAACGCCATTGGGTGTAAATACAATACAGGCAGTGTGTTGCATTAGGGCGCTATAGTGAGGTGAGGGGCGTTGAAGGCTTAGCATTTAGGAAAAGTCTCTTTCGTACAGGGTTTGTATAGTTTTTTGAATCATAATAGACATGCAGCGTAAAATCACTTTTTTGTACCAACATAGTACAAAAAGTTATTTACAGAATGTAAAGATTGTTAGTGAGTAGAGCGGAAGAGGGACGCGATTATTGGTATTGGTACAGCGTTAATCGTCCTGTTCGCGTTCAGGCATACGGAGTGAGGCTGGATGGCGGTTGCCTATTTTATGTAACAGGTCAAACTGGCGGACGCAGTGGCGACAAGCTGGACATATTGAAAGATGAACCTTTAGGGCTATTTTTTCACGTAGGGATAACGCTTTTTCCAGCTTTAAAGACATTAACCCCGTGGCTTCGCGGCACATCAGCATAACAAGCTTCTCCAAGCTAATTTAACCAACCATGATCCAGGCACTCTCTTAACCGTAAACGCGCACGGTGTAAGATGACCCAGCAGTTGGTTTCAGTAATGCCGGTTTCCTTACAAATATCTGCGGTGGAAAGGCCCATCAATTCACGTAATGTGAAAACGCGAGCAATGCTGTCGGGTAAAGCGATCATGCAGGCATCAAATACCTGCCAAAAACGCTGGTTTTCCAATACCTGCTCCGGCTCGCCCCAGTGGCTTGGACGAGCAGCGTTCTGCCAGTGGCCATCAGATTGGAATAATCGATCAAGAGTATCGTCATCCAAATTCTGGTCTAGCGGTTGCCAAGTCCCTTGACGGCGCTGTTGGCGCAGTTGATCGAGAATTTTGTATTTTAAAATGCCAAACACCCATGTTTCGAACTCGGAACGTCCTTCAAAGGTTGCGCTTTTCTCAAATGCCGTAAGTAACGTTTCCTGTACAGCATCTTCAGCGGCGGTAGCATCACGCAGTTGTAGCCGCGCAAATGCTACGAGTCGTGGTCGTAGTTGGGTAAAGTGAGCGGCGGCTAAGGTGGCGGTGAGTGTCACATTGATCCTTTGCGTCAATGCCTTCAGGGCAGCCGTGCTGATGAAGGCGATCATTATTTTATTCATTGAGCGTTAGTGCGTTAAAGTACGTGTAGATATCACGATAGACAACAATACGTCGTTCTATTCTATGCCTTTCTGTTGATTAACCGAGTTTATGCTGTCCATGGAAAATACGTTGTTATTAGGGTTTTTGGGCAGCTTAACCGCCGGGTTGCTGACGGCTGTCGGCGCGCTACCGGTGCTGCTAGGAAAAACGCCTAGTCGTGGCTTTCGCGATTTAGCGTTGGGTTTCGCCGCTGGGGTAATGCTGGCAGCCTCCTTCTTCTCGCTGATTATTCCAGCGCTGGATGCTGCGGAAATCTATTATTCCGGCGGCCCCGTGCCTGCCGCAATTGTGTGTATCGCTATTCTGCTGGGAATGGGCGCCATTGCGCTACTTAACGAACATCTACCCCATGAGCATTTTGCGCAAGGACGCGAAGGGCCGGAGGCCGCCTCTCTGCGCCGTGTCTGGCTGTTTGTCTTTGCTATTACTATTCACAACCTGCCGGAAGGTATGGCGGTCGGCGTCGGTTTTGGGGCCAATGGGCTAGAGGGCGGCATGCCGCTGGCTATCGGCATTGGCCTGCAGAATATGCCGGAAGGGCTGGCCGTCGCGGTGGCTTTGATGGGCGAGGGTTACTCGAAGTGGCGCTCCTGGTCGATTGCTGCGCTAACCGGCCTAATCGAGCCCATCGGTGGGCTGTTTGGTGCCAGTATTGTTAGCGTTTCCCAAATACTGCTGCCCTGGGGCCTGGCCTTTGCCGCAGGTGCCATGCTGTATGTGATCAGTCACGAAATCATTCCTGAAACCCACCGCTGTGGGCACCAAAAGAAAGCCACGTTTGGCTTGGCGATGGGGCTGGTGATTATGCTGTTTTTAGATGTGTGGCTGGGTTAAACCAGCGCTAACCTATTATATCCGCACCACCGTGAGGCCCCGCCTGATGGCACAGGCGGTGGTCGCTTAGCACATCAATGATATGGCACTGACCAACGCTGCCTCCCGCACAATGATTGATCATGCGTTTGAGCTCATCACGCACGGCGGTGAGTCTTGCAAGCCGTGCCTCCACCTCGGCCAGGTGGCGCTTGGCTAGCGTATCTACCTCTTCACAGGGCAGAGTGGGGCAATCCGCCATTTGTAAGAGCTCCCGTACCGCCTCAACAGAAAAGCCAAAAATCCCGCGCATGGCGAATAAACGTCAAGCGGCGGATGGCGGTTGTGGTATAGCGCCGCTGATTGCCTTCGTTGCGTGGGGCTGACGGCAGTAGTCCGATCTGTTCATAGTAGCGTACCGTTTCGGGCTTGCAGCCGGACTCACGTGCCAACTCACCAATGCCAATATGCCGCTCCTGGGCGTGCTGCTCTGAGAGATGTTCTTTCATTGCTTGAACCTCTAGTGACTACAGGTATTACGCTGCTCTTAAGATAGACGAACTTGGAGCGAAGAGCGATGAGTGACATCACACCCGCTAACACCACACAAGCCAACACTGCACCTACCACCCTGCGCGTGCAGGGCATGGACTGCGGCGGCTGCGAACGTAAGGTCGAAGCAGCGCTAACGCGTTTACACCATGTTGAACAGGTGTCGGCGAGTTCTGTCACCGGCTCGGTTCGATTGACTGCCACGCCGGGGAAAACGCTACCCCGTTCCGAAATTGAGTCGACCATCACAGCCTTGGGTTATCAGGTAATTGATGAATCGGCGGACACGGCTGAATCGACAAAACACACCCCTTGGTGGAAAACACCTAAAGGGCGTTTAGTGCTGGTGAGTGGGGCGTTGCTGGCGCTTGCCTGGGCACTTAAATTTGCTTGGCCTAGCTTGGGCAATTGGCCCTTTATTGCGGCGACGCTGGTGGGTCTAGTACCGATTATTCAGCATGCCTGGCAAGCGCTCAAACTGGGCAATCCCTTCACCATCGAAATGCTAATGAGCATCGCTGCCTTGGGGGCGTTGGCAATCAATGCAGCCGCCGAAGCGGCGGTGGTGGTGTTTCTATTTGCCGTGGGTGAGCTGCTGGAGGGCGTTGCCGCAGCTCAGGCCCGGCGCAGTATCTCAGCGCTTTCAAAGCTGACACCTTCTACCGCGCGCCTGCTGGAACAGGGCGAAGTGCGCGAGATTGCTGCGGCCTCGCTCCAGCCCGGCCAGCGTGTGCAGGTACGCCCCGGCGATCGGTTACCCTGCGATGGGAAAATTGTGGCTGGCCACTCTTCAATCGATGAGTCGCCGGTCAATGGCGAATCAGTGCCTCGGGAGCGTAGCGAAGGTGAGCCAGTGTTTGCAGGTACCGTCAACTTGGATGGTGTACTTGAGGTAGAGGTAACCAAAAGTGCTGAAAACAACACCATCGCTCGAGTGATCAAGCTGGTGGAGGAAGCCCAGGCAGCAAAAGCACCGGTGGCCCGCTTTATTGACCGTTTTGCGTTTTACTATATGCCCGCGGTCGTCGGGGTGGCACTGCTGGTCGCTATCATACCGCCGCTGGTGTCGTCGATGCTGTGGTCAGAATCCATCTACCGCGCCCTGGCGCTGCTGCTAATTGCCTGCCCCTGTGCGCTGGTGATCTCGACGCCCGCTGCGATTGCGGCGGGGTTATCGGTGGGGGCTCGCAATGGCCTGTTGATGAAGGGCGGCGCGGTATTAGAGCAGTTAGGCAAGCTCAAACGAGTTGCACTAGATAAAACCGGCACGCTGACCGAGGGCAAGCCAGCGGTGACAGATGTAGAGAGCTTTGATGGCGTCGGTGACGGTGAAATAGTCCGCCTTGCCGCCGCCCTGGAGCAGGGTTCAAGCCACCCCCTTGCCGTGGCGATTAGTGACTATTTTCAAAATATTAACGGCCAGCAGCCAGAAGCTATTTTGCCTAAAGTCGACGGTGGCCGTGCGTTAGCGGGACAGGGCGTTGCCGGGCAGGTGGAAGGGCGTGAATTAATGCTAGTAAGTCCGCGCTACTTACAAACGCTCACCCAGCGCACCAGCAAGATTGACGCCCGCATTACTGCGCTGGAAACCCAGGGCAAAAGCCTCGCAGTTCTGTTAGAAAGCCAGCGGCCTATCGGTCTAATCGCCTTGCGGGATGAACCCCGTGACGATGCTCGCAAGGGCCTTCAAGCGTTAGAGCGCCTGGGCGTACAGGCAGTGATGCTCAGCGGAGACAATGCCCGTACCGTGGCAGCCATTGGGAAGCAGTTGGGTATTGAGGCAGAAGGCGAGCTGATGCCTGAAGATAAAGCTCAGCGTGTGCGCCAGTGGCAGGCAGCAGGGCTTGGCCCGGTAGGGAAAGTGGGCGATGGTATCAACGATGCGCCGGCACTCGCAGCGGCAGAAGTTGGCATTGCCATGGGCAGCGGCACGGATGTGGCGCTTGAAACGGCTGATGCGGCGTTGCTTAAAAACCGAGTGGGCGGTATTGCCGAGATGATCGCGCTTTCCCGGGCGACCATGCGCAATGTAAAAACCAATGTGGCGCTTGCGCTTGGCTTTAAAGCGCTGTTTTTGGTCTCTACGGCGTTGGGGATTACTGGGATGTGGGTCGCGGTGATGGCAGACACTGGGGCGACCGTGCTGGTCACCCTCAATGCGTTATACCTGTTGCGTTACCGTTTTAACGACGTTTAAAACGAAACGGCTCGTTAGCCCTAAACGTACTAACTCTGGACATACTAACTCTGGACGTACTCGACCAGCGCCTGGGCAAAGGAGTCGGTCGTGCCGGTGCCGCCCATATCGGGGGTGACCATGTCGCGGCGGGTTTCCAGAACGGTGCGAATACCCAGGCGGATTGCATCGCCTTTATCGTTCATGCCCAGGTGGTCGAGCATCTGCGCAGCGGCCAGTAGCAGGGCGCAGGGGTTGGCGATGTTTTTGCCTTCGATATCGGGTGCGGAGCCGTGTACGGCTTCAAAGATTGCCGCCTTCTCACCGATGTTTGCGCCAGGCGCCAGGCCCAAACCGCCCACCAAGCCCGCACACAGGTCAGAAAGAATATCGCCAAACAAGTTGGTGGTAACCACCACATCAAACTGATGCGGGTTCATCACTAACTGCATGCAGGCGTTATCAACGATCATCTCCTGGAATTCGATTTCGGGGTACTCTTTGGCGATTTCCCGCGCCACGTCCAAGAACAGCCCAGAGCTGGTTTTGATGATGTTTGCTTTATGTACTGCGGTGACTTTTTTTGCGGCCGTTGTTTTTTGGCCAGCTCAAAGGCGTAGCGCACGATACGCTCGGAGCCCTTGCGGGTGACTTTGATGACCGAAATGCCGGTGTCGCCGTCGTCGATCATCTCTTGGCCGTCGGAAAGATACGCGCCCTCGGTGTTTTCGCGTACCGTGATCATATCGATGTCATCGTAGCGCGAACGGGTACCGGGAAAGCTAATTGCAGGACGCACGTTGGCATAAAGGTCGAAGTGACGACGTAGCTGTACGTTAATCGAGGAGAAGCCCTTACCAATCGGTGTGGTTAGCGGACCTTTAAGCGCGATACCGTATTTCTCAATGGCATCCAGCGACGCTTGAGGAATCAGCGTCCCATGCTTTTCAAGTGCGCCTAAACCAGCGTCAATATGCTGGTAGGTTAAGCCGCAATCTAACGCGTCGAGTACCCGCAGCGTGGCATCCATAATCTCGGGGCCGATGCCGTCGCCCTTGATGACTGCAATAGATTGGCTCATTGACTGCTCCTCTTTAATCGGCAGGCGCGTTCAGTAAAGAATGGCGTGCCGCTTCAACGTGAAAAGTTGGGATTTAATGTCTCTTTTAGCGACACAATGGTACGCCAGAAGGGGGTGAAGGTCACTTTGCCTATAGTAGCGATTTATTACTGACTGCTAGAGCCGCTATAGCGGTGTTAGACGTTAGGTGCAACGAAGCAGGATTCCTGGTAAGCTATGGCGCTTTGTCGCACCACGCTTTCCTGAAAAGAATTTTGCCAATGACCGCATTGACTCATGAAAATTCAGGGCTGATGACTCCGCCCTAGCCCGCCAGTTCCCCTTCCAAAGGTGCTGATAGCGCATTCACTGTGCTGTCATCGCTTTGTGGTACTTACATTCTTAGTACCCAAATTTAGCAAAACCCAACGCTAGCTCAACACTATTTAAAATAAGAGAGCTGACCATCCCAGCGTGCTAATCGTTGGCAGCGTTCCACTCTGTTGGCGGCGCTGTCTGAACGCTTTTGGCCTGTTTTTAACCTAAAACCGTGGACCCCTCGCATGTACGAAAAGTTTAAACAATCCTGGCTCTCTAACCTCAAGGGCGACACCCTTGCAGGAATTGTCGTGGCATTGGCACTAATCCCCGAGGCCATTGCGTTCTCAATTATTGCCGGTGTCGACCCGAAGGTTGGCCTTTACGCCTCCTTCGCGATCTGTGTGATCATTTCCTTTACGGGCGGCCGCTCAGGCATGATTTCCGCGGCAACCGGCGCCATGGCGTTATTGATGATCACCTTGGTAAAAGAGCATGGTTTAGAGTACCTGCTGGCCGCCACTTTGTTGACGGGTGTGCTGCAGATTGTGGCAGGTTATCTAAAGCTTGCTGAGTTGATGCGCTTTGTATCACGCTCGGTGGTGACTGGCTTTGTCAACGCGCTGGCGATACTGATCTTTATGGCTCAGTTGCCAGAGTTAACCGATGTCACCTGGCACGTTTATGCTATGACCATTGCGGGCTTAGCCATCATTTACGGCTTCCCCTACGTGCCGGTAGTTGGTAAAGCCATTCCTTCGCCACTGGTATGTATTGTCGTGCTCACCGCCGTGTACATGTTGACCGGTATGGATATTCGCAGCGTTGGCGATATGGGAGAACTGCCTGATAGCCTGCCGATGTTCTTGTGGCCTGATGTACCGTTGAACTTCGAAACCTTCATGATCATCCTGCCCTATTCTCTAATGCTGACTGTGGTGGGTCTGCTTGAGTCGATGATGACGGCAACGATCATTGATGATTTAACCGACACCAAGAGTGATAAGAACCGCGAATGTAAAGGTCAGGGTATTGCCAATATTGGCGCTGGTCTTATTGGTGGTATGGCGGGCTGCGCCATGATTGGTCAATCCGTGATCAATATTAAATCCGGTGGTCGTCGTCGTACTTCAACTCTAATTGCCGGTATCGCACTGCTGCTGATGGTAGTCTTTCTGGCCGATTGGGTTTCCCAGATTCCAATGGCCGCGCTGGTGGCGGTAATGATTATGGTAGCAATCGGCACCTTTAGCTGGGAGTCGATTCGCGATCTTAAAAAGCATCCCATGAGTACCAATTTTGTCATGGTAGCTACCGTTATCGTGACTGTAGGTACTCACAACCTGGCGATCGGCGTATTTGTAGGCGTGCTGTTGGCGGCGATGTTCTTTGCTAACAAAGTCGGCAACATTATGTATATCGGCTCTAAAGAAGTCGTGCCGGGGAAAGAGCGGGAATACGATGTCGTTGGTCAGGTGTTTTTTGCTTCCTCCGAGCGTTTTATTGGCGCCTTCGATTTCAAAGAGAGCATCGATAAAGTCACTATCAATCTCTCCCGTGCGCACTTCTGGGATATTACCGCCGTGCAGGCTCTGGATCGTGTGGTGATTAAATTCCGCCGTGAAGGTACTGAGGTAGAGATGGTGGGCCTAAGCGAAGCCAGCGCGACGGTGGTGGATAAATACGCGGTTCACAACGACCCCGAAGCGGTTGAAAAATTGATGGGCGGCCACTAATCCCAGCAAGGAGAGCGATATGACTGAACAGGTTTTAGCCGCGATTGACGGCTCCCAGTTTTCTGAAGGTGTCTGCGATTACGCCGCCTGGGCCAGCTTGGCCATGGATGCACCGTTAACCTTCGTGCATGTGGTCGACAACCATTCAGAAGTGCCCGAAGAGCAGAACCTTTCCGGCAACCTACGATTCGGTGCCCGCGAACGGTTGATGAAAGAGCTTTCTGACCTCGATGAGCAGCGCGCTAAGGTGAATCGCGAACAGGGCAAGCTGATGCTGGAAGCGGCCAAAGAGCGGGCAATAGAGGATGGGGTCAGCGACCCCGTCACTCGCCAACGTAATGGCACCCTGGTAGAGAGCTTATTAGAGCTTGAGAAAGACATGCGGCTGTTGGTGTTGGGCAAGCGTGGTGAAACCGCTCACCAATCCAGTGGTCATCTTGGCTCTAACCTTGAACGGGTGGTGCGTGAACTGCACCGACCGATCCTGATGGTGCCGAAAACCTTCAAGCGACCTGAAAAGATCCTGATGGCATTTGACGGTAGCAAAACCGCCCGTAAAGGCGTTGAAATGCTGGCACGCTCGCCCCTTTTTGCGGGCACTGAGTGCCATGTGCTGATCGTGGGTGCGGAAACGGCTGAACACCGCTCCGAGCTTGAGTGGGCGTTAAGCACATTGCGTGAAGCAGGTCACCAGGCCGAAGGCGCTATTCGTGCTGGCGAGGTGGATGAAGCCCTTCAAGCCTACGAATAAGAGCGCAGTATTGACCTGCTGGTGATGGGCGCCTACGGGCACTCGCGTATTCGCCACCTGCTGGTGGGCAGCACCACCACGGCCATGTTACGCGGAAGTCGTATTCCCGTTTTAATACTGCGCTAGCTGCAGCATGCGCTCCCAAGGGCCGGCCTACTCTGCGTGAGTAGGTCGGCTTTTTTGCGCGTGACAGTGTTAAAATTGTTCATTTAACAATGCTAATGTTGCAATGCGGTTCTATGCTGATAGTCAGGTTGTTACCTATTCAACGGAATAGCGCGAGGAGCCTACTTTGAACATACCCACGTTAGAAAAATCACCTCTTGGCTTCGACGAAGCCTCTTCATCCCATCGTTTTGTCGCCGATCTACTGGCCCAGGCCGATATTCAGTTGGATGGCCAGCGCCCTTGGGACATACAGCTAAAAGCACCTGGCGTTATTGATAGCGCTCTTTCGCGAGGTAATCTTGGGCTTGGCGAAAGCTATATGAACGGGGATTGGGACACTGAGCAGCTCGATGAGCTGTTTTATCGCTTGATGCGTACCCAGCTTGGTCAGCGTATTAAGCCCACCCAACTGGTTTATTACTCGTTACGTTCTCGCTTACTGAACCGCCAAACCGTTAAGCGGGCGTGGGAAGTCGGCGAAAAACATTACGACCTGGGCAATGATTTTTACGCTGCCATGCTCGATCAGCGTATGACCTATACCTGCGGCTATTGGAAAAATGCCCAAACATTAGATGATGCTCAGGAAGCCAAGCTAGACCTGATTTGCCGCAAGCTAGAACTAAAGCCCGGTATGCGTATCCTCGACATTGGCTGCGGTTGGGGGAGCTTTATGGCCTACGCTGCCGAACATTACGGCGTTGAGTGCGTTGGGCTTACCATCTCCAGAGAGCAAGCTGAGTTCGGTCAGCGGTTGATCAAAAAAGGCTTACCGATAGAGTTCCGCTTACAGGATTACCGTAATGAGCACGAACGATTTGACCGCATTGTCAGTATTGGCATGTTTGAACATGTGGGGCACAAAAACTATCGCGAGTTTATGACCGTCGCAAACCGGTGTTTAAAGGATGACGGGCTGTTTTTATTGCATACCATTGGCAAAAATTTAAGTAATACCGTGACCGACCCCTGGATTGATAAGTATATTTTTCCCAATGGGGAGCTACCCACGTTAGGGCTACTCACCGAAGCCTCAGAAGCGCTTTTCGTGGTAGAGGATATACATAACTTTGGGGCTGATTACGACCGCACCCTGATGGCCTGGTATCAAAATTTCGAGGCGCGGTGGTCATCGTTTAAAGCTCAGTATGGGGAACGTTTTACCGCATGTGGCGTTACTACTTACTCAGTTGCGCCGGTGCTTTCCGCGCCAGAGAGCTCCAACTTTGGCAATTGGTAATGAGCAAGCAGGGGGTGCTGGGCGGTTATTCCCGGGTTAGCTAGTCGCTGTTTAACACAAGCTAGGGCTCCGGCAGTAACCTACTTGGCACCCAGCGTAGGAATGCCACCATGCCAAATAGCTCTACCAAAGATTGAAACACCACTACCACAACCGCCGCCTGCCAGGCGCTGGGTAGCGTCAGAGCGATGGGCAACATCACAAAGGAGTTTCGTGTGCCGAAGCTAAACGCTAGCGTTCTCGCGCTGGCGGTGGGCAGTTTAAACAGCTTGCCAAGCCCCTTACCCAATAGAGCCGCAAAGAGTAAAAAGCCAATAAAAATAAACACCACCTGAACCAAAACTTGGCTAAGACCGAATACAGTGTTGACCTGGGATGCGGCAATCATAAACACCACTAAGGCCAACAAGGGCACTGGCAGTAAACCCAGGTAATGCACGGTGTGTTTAATTGCCTTGTGGCGCTGGGCTGCATACTCGGTTAACCAGGCGAGTGCTAAAGGCGTGAGAATAAGTCCTGCAAAAGCACTAAGCAGCTCTGTAGAGAGCGTAAGACCAAACCACTCACTGCCCAAGAATAGCCACAAATAAATGGGTAATGCGATCATCTGCACCAGCAGCAGTAGCGGGGTGGCGGCAACCGCCCGAGCGCTATCCCCCTTACCTAAATGTGTAAAGGTAATAAACCAATCGGTGCAGGGAACCAGCAGAACCAGTAAAACGCCTGCCAGCACGGCGGGAGAAAGCGGTAGCCAAATAACGGTAAGGGCTAAAAAGGCCGGAATAGCAATAAAGTTACCGACCATCAGCGCGGCCATAAAGCGTGTGTCAGCGAAGCTACGGGCAATGTGCAGCAAAGGAATTTGCGTAAAGGTGGCGTAAAGTAGCGCTCCTAACAAAGGCCATAATAACTGTTCGAGAGGCTCGGCGAATTCCGGTGCTCTGATACCTAACGCTAACCCTAGTCCAATGAAAATCAGGTAGAGCCAAGACTGATGCTTTTCCATCTGATCGCGCATACTGGCTCGTCCTTTAACTGACGGTTTTGCTAACGAGAAACGCCATGCGCTCACCCACGACGGCGGCGCCCAGCCAAAGGGGCAGGCTGACGAGAATATACAGCAGCGCAACAATGGGCTGGCCTAAGTGGAGAAGATGTAATGTCTCTAAGCTAAACAGCGAAAAAGTGGTAAAGCCGCCGCAAAAACCGGCGATCAGTAACGGTTGGAAGCGCGCTAGCTGGCTATGAGGGGATCGCGAGAGGGTGGCTGCCAACCAGCCGATGAGACAGGAACCCAATACGTTAACGATAAGTGTTCCCCAGGGGAAATAACCCCCTAGAGTTGCCTGAGATAATAACGAAACGCCGTAACGCAGCACGCTGCCTACGCCGCTGCCGATACCCACCGCAATGTATGCCTTCCAGGCGCTCATAAGGTCACTCCTGACAGAGAAGCGCCCGATGTCAACCAGCCAAGGGTGACCATCGCTAAGCCAAGCAACAGCGTGGCGCCAATATTGACGCTAGCGCGTAGCTGCTGGCTGTTCTGCCATAGCTCGATGGTCTGCAAGCTAAAAGAGGAAACGGTGGTGTAGCCACCCAGTAAACCAACGACTGAGAATAGCCATATCGGCGAGGGGAGGCTGGATAGCCCTTGGGTGCCAAGTAGCCAGCCGGCTAGAAAAGCGCCGCTGGCATTCACCGCCAGGGTACCCCATGGAAAGGCCTTACCGAGGTGGCGGGCGAGTAAGTTTGAAACCGCAAACCGGCCCATACCTCCCAGCGCGCCGCCTAGTGCGACTAACAGTACGCTTGTTAAGCCATGCCCCATGCTTTATCCCTTCGGTGACTACTTCAATAGGCCGCTAAGTTTAGCATGTGTATTTTATAACGTTCGACGCACGCAAGAGCGTTTTAGGGTGTCGCGGGTCAATGAGATCGTGTAGAAAAGGACGAGAATATAACAACAATGTTAATGCACTCGCTCAAGGAGAAGTGAACCATGTCTGATCGCGTATTAGCAGCTATTGATAGTTCTCAGTTTTCAGAAGGCGTATGTGATTACGCGGCGTGGGCCGCCAAAGCACTCAATGCTCCCCTCAGTTTTATCCACACAGTGGATAACCATGCCCAGGTAGCCGAGCCTGATTTAACCGGCAATCTTGGCTTGGGGACTCGTGAACACTTGTTGGAAAAACTATCAGGCATTGAAGAGGAGCATGCAAAAGTCTCCCGTGAACGCGGTCGCTTGCTGCTAGACGCCGCTAAAGAGCGAGCGGTCAGTGCGGGAATTGCCGACCCGCAAAGCTTGCAACGCAATGGCACGCTAGTCGAAACCCTGGTTGAAAATGAAAAAGAGGTGCGTTTGTTGGTCGTCGGCAAACGAGGTGAAACCGCTCATCAGGCCAGCGGTCATCTAGGTTCAAATCTTGAACGGGTGGTGCGGGAAATGCATCGTCCGATTCTTATGGTGCCGAAGCAGTTTACTCAGCCGCACAATGTGATGATGGCATTCGATGGCAGCAAGACCGCCCGTAAAGGCGTGGAGATGCTGGCTAAAAGCCCACTGTTCGAGGGGGCTACCTGTCACGTAGTGATTGTGGGCGCGGAAACCGCAGAAAACCGTTCACAGTTAAACTGGGCACTGGAAACCTTACGTGAGGCTGGCCACACCGCCGAGGGCGCGATTCGTGCAGGCGAAGTAGAAGAAACGCTACGCACTTATAAACAAGAGAATGACATTGATATGTTGGTGATGGGCGCTTATGGCCACTCACGTATTCGTCACCTGTTGGTCGGCAGTACCACGACGGCAATGCTGCGAAAAGCCCAGCTGCCGGTGTTGATTTTGCGCTGATTGAGGCACTTTTACGGCTCAGCCCTGATGTTGGAGGCTTCCCGCAGTACCCGCTGGGCCAGTAGCCAACCAGCAATGATAAACAGCAGCATGCCCAATAGAATCGCATGAAACGGAGCGCCTGCCCCAAGGGCTAACCCCAGCACGGCAGGCGCGATGCCGGTGGAGAACACCATGGCAGCGCTAAGCGCGGAGCGTACACGGCCTAGATTTTCAGCCCCCCAGAGCTTAATCAGCAGGCCTGAGGCGATAAGCTCTTGCGCGCCCATGGCCAAACCGCCGCCCACCATCAATGCCCAAATGCTGATATGCCCGCCAATGGTGAGTGCCATCACCATGGCAAAGGCGTAGGGGAGTAGGTAAAGGCGGGCTAGCTTTACGGGGCCCAGTTTATCCACCCAGCGGCCTCCTAATAAGGCCCCCGGCAGTTTGGCGATTCCCATACCGGTCAGCGCCAGGGCATAAACGGCCAGCGAGCTGTCCAGCGAATTGGTTAGCTGCGCTTGATAGATAAACAGCCCCGTCATGGTGATAGGAAGTGCCATCAGTAGCGGCATTAGCAGCCAAAAGCGTTTTTCACGGAAGGGGCGAGGGCCGTGTGGCGTTTGCTTGGTTGGTTTAACGCCCGGTGCGCTGGGCCAGGGGGCTTTTAGCAGCAGCCAAAGCCAAGGTAGAGCGATGACGCCACACAGCAGCCACCAGAAGGTTTGCCAACTGCTCCAGATAAGCGCGGCAGCAACTAACGGGGGCAACAGCGCTTCCCCTAGCGGAATGCCCAGGTTCGCCAGCCCAATGGCACGGCCGCGCATGGTGGTAAACTCCCGGGCGGCGAGGGTGTTACCCAAATGGGTCAACATGCCCTGGCCGCATAGCCGCACTATGCCAAGGCCGACTATCCCCAGCCACCACCAGGGCGATAAGGTAAGCAGCACAACGCCAGTTAACAACAGTGACAATATGACCGCCGCAAAGCGCCGGGGATTAATCCAATCAACGGAGGGCCCAAAGCGCAGCATACAGAAGCCCGCTATCAACGTCACAAAGGCATAGGCGGTGCCGAATTGGCCGACGCTAAGGCCAAGGTGGTCTGAAAGGGGCGCTTGAAAAAGGCCAATAAAGTAGC